>Stewie_p2__coassemble_941_pt1 | contig 203649 bp, 191 predicted proteins | sample Stewie_p2__metabat2_high_PE_008 | metagenome-assembled genome bin Stewie_p2 | reverse complement strand
AGGTTCTTTGTTTTCTGTCTCTCAGACAGCTCATTTACTTTATCACATCTCTTTTCATCTGTCAAGAACTTTTTTCAAGTTTTTTTGATGTTTTTCGATGTGTTGTCAGGTAATTCGCTCTCTCGCTGACAGCTTGTTTACTTTACCACACTCCGAAATGATTGTCAACAAGTTTTTTGACTTTTTCCAAAGTTTTTCAAATTGTTTCTTCAAAAGAATCATTTCTTTGCGACAGCCAGATTAATTTACCACGTTCTTCCTCTTCTGTCAACTGTTTTTTCCAAAACTTTAAAACAACATTTTTCAAAAACTTATCAAAACAACCTGTACATTTTTTCAAAACAACAATTTTCATAACATGAAAGAGTAAATCTCACGCTTCTAATCCGTAGTGGAATTTCATTTTGCACAACACAAATGGAAATCAGTCTTTCATAGAATCGAGTACAAGGGATCACAAGAAAGGACTGTAAACACTGCTACTTTATCCAACGAAGAAGTAGGAATGATGTATTTCACTGCTGAGTTATCAAGGGAAAGAGGCCTTTAAAATGGCAAAGGAACAGGAAAACCAGATTAAGAGAGCCATATAAAAGAAGAGCCGTCCATTCCTGTCTGGACTGTCCTGTTTCCATGTGTGCCCACAGAGCCATTTCCTCAAGAAGCAACTCTGCCGCCAGAGAATGCAGGAAGTTCTGACTACACAATACACAGCACACAGCAATAAATTTTACTCTTACAATTCAAAGGAATTTACTCTTACAATTCAATGGATTTTACTCTTACAATTCGGCTGAAAGTCAAATATTAAATTTCACATAATAGCATCCGTATTGTGAGCATACAAAAACTCATTTAACTCCATATATCTCACCAAAACAAACCGACAAGGATTTTATGTGTTTTCAAATTTTCTCATTTATTAATGAATCGTCCACTGTTCACAACAAAACTGTTTACAATTAAAGTTCCATTATAGACTTTGTTATCTTTTGCAAAATATAGGATATTCAAGAAACAGAACGGCACCGAACATAATTTTGAGCACACATGGACAATGTTATTGAAAAGGTCCTTCTGTTCCGTCATAAATCCTCTCTGCTCTTCATATGATTAATCAGAAGCTTTTTATATTCGGTATCTGCCATTCATCTACAGGCCAAAACAGCACATACATATTCTGATCAGGAGGCGTACTCTATGAGTTCCAAAACAAAAATCGTTGTTTTACATATGAAGGAGATCATTTACACAGGAATCTTCCTCCTGTTTCTGATCGTCCTTGGAGTTCTGATGTTTTTTATGTTTGGTCCGGGTAAGTCTGAATCAGTCTCCACGGATCCGGCTTCCGTTTATACCCCGGGTATTTACCGTTCTTCCATTGAACTTAATGGAAACAGTTTTGATATGGAAGTCACTGTTGATGCACAGAAAATCCGTTCCATCCATCTGGAAAATCTCAGTGAAAGCACTGCTGCTATGTTTCCTCTTGTAGAGCCGGCTCTTGAAGAACTGGCAAGCCAGATTTACAGCGGCCAGTCTCTGGATGAGCTGAAGTATTCCAGCGATCAGAAATACACCGCTCTTATGCTGATCCGAGCCATTGACGAAGCTGTCAGCAAGGCGGAGCTGAAAGAATAAAGCACGATAAAATGCCCGTTATGGTTTTTAACTCCTATAACGGGCATTCATTCTGTCTGAATCAGACTTTAAAGCTCTTCTGTTTTATAACCGATATAGCTTTCATAATAGTAGCTGCAGTCGGTTCCTCTCATATAAATATCATAACTGTCTGTTTTATCTGTCAAAGTATTTTTCAGCACAGACCGCATCTCTTTTTATGTCCTTGGTATTTCTTCTTAGCCTCAGATTTTTATTCTGTCCAACTGTCTGAGCCACAGAGTTCCACAGGCGTCACTTGGCATACGAAGATCTCCTCTTGGAGAAACCGCCACACTTCCCACCTTTGGTCCATCCGGCAGGCAGGAACGCTTAAACTGCTGGGTAAAGAACCGTCTGTAAAATATCTTCAGCCATTTAAGGATCGTTTCTGCATCATATTCTCCCTCAAAAGCCACTTTTGCCATGCGGAAGATCTTTTCAGGCGGACAAGTCCAGCGCAGCATATGATAAAGGAAAAAATCATGAAGCTCGTAGGGGCCTACCAGATCTTCTGTTTTCTGTGCGATCACTCCGTCTTCCGGCGGAAGAAGTTCCGGACTTACCGGCGTATCCAGGATATCAAGAAGGATTCCTGACAATGTCTTATCCTCACAGGTATCTGCACAGTATTTTACAAGGTGGCGCACAAGGGTTTTCGGTACAGAACTGTTTACCCCGTACATGGACATATGATCTCCGTTGTAGGTCGCCCAGCCAAGAGCCAGCTCGGACAGATCTCCTGTTCCGATCACGATTCCTCCTGACTGATTTGCAATGTCCATAAGAATCTGAGTTCTCTCTCTTGCCTGTCCGTTTTCATAGGTTACATCATGCCTGTTCGGATCATGACCGATATCTCTGAAATGAAGGCTGACAGCCTCCCGGATATTCACCTCCCGAAGCTCAGCGCCCAGACAGCGGCTCAACTCGCAGGCATTGGAATAGGTTCTGTCCGTAGTTCCAAAGCACGGCATAGTCACTGCTGTAATTTTTTCTCTTGAAAGTCCCAGCATATCAAAAGCCCTGACAGTTACAAGAAGAGCAAGGGTAGAATCCAATCCTCCGGAAAGTCCGATCACAACATTCTGGCAGCGAATATGATCCAGACGCTTTTTCAGACCTGTTGCCTGAATATTCAGGATTTCCTCGCAGCGGCAGGCTCTTTCTGTTTCAGAGGAAGGCACAAAAGGTCTGGAATCAAATTTCTGTTCCAGCTTTGTCTCTGTTTTTTCCAGATAAAACAGAACTTCTCTGAAAGCATCTTTTTCTCTGTCTGCCGCAAATCCACAGGTGGTCATTCTCCTGCGTTCATTATTCAGTTTATGGATATCCATAATTCCATAAACAGCTCCGTTTTCAAAACGTCTGCTTTCTGCAAGAATGGTTCCGTTTTCTGCAATCAGATCATGGCCTCCGTAAACCACGTCCTGAGTAGATTCTCCGGGACCGGCGGAAGCATAGATATATCCGCACACCAGTCTGGCTGACTGACTGCTCACCAGATTTCTCCGGTAAGTCTCCTTTCCTGCCAGTTCATCGCTGGCCGAAAGATTTACAATCACGTTTGCGCCATGATATGCATGCAAATTACTTGGCGGAGCTGCCACCCACAGATCCTCGCAGATTTCTGCCGCAACTTTAAGCTCCGGAAATTCCGGACAGGTAAATATAAGGTTCGGAGAAACAGGAACCTCATATTCTTCCGTGTCATCCTCCAGATCATCTTCGTCTATATAATCTGTATCATCCATGTCGAGCTCATCCAAAAAATCATCCTCTTCAAACTCAAGCCCGTCCATGTTTTTTTTCTGAACATCCGTGTCCTGCTGTTCCTCTTCTCCAAAAAAGCGTATCTCGATCTCAGGATCATTTTCTGCATAGGAACCGTCATAATCTTCCCGCTTCAGCAGGATCTTACCATCCACATCTTTTCCTGTGGTAAAATAACGCCCCTCATAAAACTCATTGTAATTGGGAATATTCACCTTTGGTACAAAACCAGCAATTTTTCCACAATTCAGCGCTGCTGCCGCATTGTAGAGCTTTCCCTTATATTCCAGCGGCAGCCCCACAAAAATAAGTCCGTTGATATCTTCTGTTTCAGCCGCAATACGCAAAAGCTGAGTCCTGGCTTCTTTCAGAAGTGTTTCCTGCCAGAAAAGATCCCCACATGTATAACCTGTGATGCACAGCTCCGGGAACACCATGACCACTGCTCCCTTTTCCGCCATCTCATGAGCCATACAGATGATCTCCCCAGCATTATATTCACAGTCCGCTACCCGAACATCCGGTGTTCCTGCACTGACTTTGATAAATCCGTCTTTCATAGTTTCCCCTTTCCTGTCCGCATACAGCAGACATCAGGCTTCTCTTATCTGCCTGGCAGAGCTTCTATCTGCATTTTCTGAGAATTTCTTTCAGCTCTTCCACACTGAACACATAATTTGTGTTGCAGAAATGACAGTTCAGTTCTACCTCTTTTCCTTCCTGGATCATTTCATTCAGATCTTTTCGTCCAATACTGATCAGCGCTTTTTCCACACGTTCCTTGCTGCAATTGCAGTAAAATTCTGTAGGAACCTTGTCTGTAAATTCAATGTCAAAGCCATCCAGTACCGCTTCCAGCAGACTTTCTGCAGTATGTCCCTGCTCCAGAAGAGTGGTTACAGACTGGATCTTCTGTACATTTTCTTCCAGTTTGGCAATGGTTTCCTCTTCTGCAAAAGGCATAACCTGAACAATAAATCCTCCTGCCTGCTGCACAGTATTATCCTTATTCATCAGAACCCCAAGACCTACCGCAGAAGGAACCTGCTCGCTGACTGCAAAATAGTAGGTAAGGTCCTCTGCAATCTCACTTGTCTGAAGCACTACCTGTCCGGAATAGGGCTCTTTCAGTCCCATATCCTTAATTACATTAAGAATCCCAATACCTACTGCACTGGCAACATCCAGTTTACCTTTGTCATTGGCCGGAATAATTACCTCCGGATTTCCCACATATCCTTTCACTCTTCCCTGAGAGTCTGCAGTTACAGTAATGCCCTCCAGAGGACCGCTGGCCTGGATCTGAAGAGTCAGGATATCCTTATCCCCCTTCATCATCACACCCATCATAGCTCCTGCCGTAAGAAGTCTTCCCAGAGCTGCTGTTGCCACAGGGCTGGTATTATGAGCCTTTCTGGCTGTTTCCACTGTTTCCGTTGTCACTGCTGCAAAGGCGCGAACCTGACTGTTTGCGGCTGTTGCTCTTACAATATAATCACTCATTTTATTCCTCCTGAACCTGTGTTTCCTAAATTCTGTTTTACAAAAAAATTTTTCTATATTTTGCCTTCAGGCTGTCTGCTTGCCTTTTTCCTTTGCCACAAAAAACAGTCTTTCACTGTCTTCTGCCGCCGGCTTCATGGTATATGCGTCATAGACAGCCACCAGTTCCATCCCTGCCTCAGCGATCAGATCCTCAATTTCCGACTGCTCATATGCTTTCTGGCAGTGAAGCTCCTCGCATTTTTCATAAAGCCCGTCTTCTCTTGGCAAAAAAACTGCAAGCTCATAAATATTCATACCGTTTTCCGGGTCATAGCTGTTTTCCCAGATAAAGCTTCCCTCATCTCTGTTTTCTGCTATGGTTGTCTCTCCCAGAATATCCCGGTATTTGTGGACTGTATTCATATCAAACAGAAAAACACCGCCCGGATCCAAATAATTATTTACCAGTCTGAATACCTGAAGCAATTCCTCCCTGTCCGTGATATAATTCAGGCTGTCGCACACACTGATGATCGCCCGTACAGTTCCATACAATTCAAACTCCTGCATATCCTGAAGAAGATACAGTATGTCCTGTCCGGTCTCCATTTTTTTCTTCATTGCCTCGGCAAGCATTTCCTCAGAATTGTCCACACCAATCATATCATATCCCTTTTGTGCAAGCAATCCTGTCATGGTACCTGTGCCGCAACCCAGTTCCAGAACAAGACCGTCCTCAATCCCCTGGGCTTTCAGCTGCTTTTCCACATAAGCAGCCCAACTTTCATAATCAATATTGTCCATAAACAGGTCATACACCTGTGCAAATTTTCCGTACGCTTCCACTGTACTTCTCCTTTTTTATGTAATGTACGCCTGAACGATTCTGTCCGGAACAGGCTCTCTGAATGAGAGGAAAAGGCAGATGATCGCTCACCTGCCTTAAATGTTCCGCTCTATGATCGCCTCAGTCTTTTATTTACTGAACCGGCATATAGTATACGTCAGCAGCCTCACCGTGCCAGTAATAACTTGTGCCGTCCTCTGTATACACATCCTGGTCATTTGCAAAGCTGTAGGTATTTCCATCAAAATCAACCCAGTTTCCGTTTCCGTCCGGCTGGATTACCAGCGGCTCACCGTCAGAGTTGCGATAAATAGTTCTTGTTTCATCTGTATTGGAAAGCTGCTCATCTGTAAAGCCTGCGGAATTTGTTGTTCCTTCGGAAGAAGTCTCTCCGCCTTCCTGGGAAGCAGCGCCTGTATCAGCAGCTCCCGCATCTGTATTTCCTGTATCTGCTGCGCCTGCATCCGCATTTCCTGTATTTGCCGCTGCATCGTTTGCTGCAGCGTCTGTGCCTGCCGCATCTTTATTTTCTGTAGTTCCGGCCGGTGCTGCTGTTCCCGGAGCTGCCTCTTTCAGTGAGGAATTTCCAAGAATCTTAAAAGAATCCACTGAGCTCTTTACAGATGCCAGAACTTCTTCTTTTTTTACAGAAGCTTCAATGGAATAATATTCGCTGGCATTTGCAAATACTTTATGAACCACATAAAGAGCCCCGTCACTCTTTTCTGTATTCAGCATTTTTGTCACATAGCTGTAAACGCCGATTCCGTTTACATCCTCAGCCTTATAATCCTGGATCTCAAAGTCAGTTCCCTGAACTTTATCTCCGTCTGCCTGTTCCAGAGAAACAGCCATATCCTGTGTGCTTGGAATCACTGTGGCAGCCATTGTTTCTTCTCCCTGACCGTGAAGAATAAGGATATTGCCATTGTCAGGAGACTCAAAGCTGATGGTATCTGCCTCGTCAGTTTTGTTTGCCCAGGTAGCATCCGGGAGATTGATAGAAACAGATTTATCTGCGGAGGTATAAGTGGTATCCTGTACATTTGGAGCAATGGTAGGCGTAGCTGTTGGAGCCTTTGTAACCTCCGGTGCCGGTGTTACACTGACAACCTTCTGCGCTTCCGGCTCGTCTCCGCCGAAGCCGCAGCCTGCCATAAAGACAGACGCTGATATTGTAACCGCTAAAACAGCAAGTAATTTTTTGTTCTTCATATGATCCTCCTAAAAAATTGTGAAATTCACTCAAACTCTTTGCTACACATTTTACAATTTTATTACATATATGTCAATGAATTTTCCGGAGCATGATGTGAAATTCCTATAAACAAAGTGTAAATTCCTGTCATATTCTTTGTTTCAGGCTCGTTTTTTCAACTTGTGACCGTATACATAAACAGCTCATGAAGAGCTCTGGTCGCCGTAATATATTCCGCCTGAATTTTCAGAGGGCTTTTGTCCGTATCAGCAAACACACCGTATACTCTGTCGAATTCCAGCCCCTTTGCCAGATAAAACGTAGTGACTGTCAGTCCTTTGCAAAACTGACCGCTGTTCCGGTCAAGATAAGACAGGGTATCCCTCTGCTCCGGCGCTTCTGCTTCCAGCTTTCTCTTCAGGTAAATCGCTGCAGCTTCCGCTTCCTTTTCTGTCATAAAGATCACTGCCCCTGTTTCCAGACGTTCGCTGTCTCTGAGCCAGGTTTTAAAAATTTCATCCAAAGCCATTTCTGTACTTTTAAACATTTCTTCCCGTACAGGTTCTCCATGACGCTCAAAGAGATCCATGTCTGTGATCCCTGCGATCCGGTTTGCATACTCTGCAATCTCCACTGTATTTCTGTAACTTCTGTTCATATAAATCTTTCTGATATTTCTGCCGAAAATCCCGGGCAGGAACTTCATGACATCCTGCTGCTTCTCTTCCATTGTCTGAGCTTTATCACCAAGTATGGTCATTCTGCATGGAAAAAGTTTTTTTAGGATCAGATACTGAATCCAGGAATAATCCTGCATTTCATCTACAACAAGATGCCTGATATCCCGATGCTCCCTGCACCGGGTCAGATGATATTTCAAATATAAAACAGGATAAACATCCTCATATTTCAGCCTGCGTTTTTCCAGCGGACGCCTGGGCAGAGCCCGAAATCCCTCCCTGTCCAGAAAACGACTGTAAAGAACATAAAAATCTCTTGTTCCATACATTCCCAGGAACTTTTCTGTTACCTCATCTTTCTCTTCCTCTGAAAGATCTCTATCCCTCAGTGTTTCCACCTGATCAATAAAATATTCTGCAACAGCTTCCATTCTGGATAACAGAGGAATATCCTGAAACCGGAAATAAAACAGGCGGATGATTTCGGATTCTTTTATGGAACAGCCTTTATATTCCACATCCCTGAAATTCATAAGTTCATCTTCCAGACTCATCATAAATCCCTGAAGCCGTGAAACATATTCCGGAGACTGTTTTTCTCTGTACTGATTCCATGTATCCGGATTTTTTACTGCTCTTTCGATCTGATCATACTTATCCTCACAGTCTGCTGCCACATCCTGAAGTTCTCTGTAAGCAAAAAGATCGAAACTCATTTCACGGATATTTTCTTCGCCCAGCTCCGGCAGAATATGTGAGATATAATCTGCAAACACGCTGTTTGGAGAAAGGATCAGAATATTGGAGGATTTCAGATTGTTGCGGTCATGGTAAAGAAGATATGCGATCCGATGAAGAGCCACGGAAGTTTTTCCGCTTCCCGCGGTTCCCTGGATCACCATGATCCTGTCCTCTGTATTACGGATGATGGCATTCTGCTCTTTCTGAATGGTACGGATAATATTTTTCAGCTGAACTTCACCGTTTCCTCCAAGCTCTGCTTTCAGAATATCATCATCAATTTTAATATCGCTTTCAAATTCATAAACAAGCTTTCCCCGGCGAATCTTATATTGCCATTTGGAGCTTATTTCACCCTCAAAAACTCCCTGAGGCGCTTCATAAGATGCCGGTCCTTTATCATAATCATAAAAAAGACCGCTGACAGGAGCCCGCCAGTCATTTACCAGAGGACGGCTCCCGGCTCGTTCCGCCAGATTTCCGATTCCAATATAAAACTGCTCCGGCTCCTCCTCTCCCTGGTAAATAAAATCTACTCTGCCAAAAAACGGAGAGTCCTGCATATTGCGGAACCTTTTCCGAAGGAGAAGCTGCTCCTGGTTGGCATTTACCTGGGCAAGAAGAGCCTGCCTGTTGTCAAATTCCTCATATCCGTACTGGTCCATTTCTGTATAATTTTCCCAGTAGTATTCGTGCATGTCCTCGATTTCCCTGACACCGGCTTCAATGGAAGCGTTTACTTCCTCCAGTCTTTTTTCAAGACATGCAAGCACCTGTTCCAGATATTCCTGTCCGGATTTTTCTGTCCGCATATGATCAGGCTACCACAACAGCAGTACCGCTGACTGTAACCATAAGCATTCCATTGTCAGATCCGAGAACCTCATAGTCCACATCCACGCCCACTACGGCATTTGCGCCCCTCTGTGCTGCCCTTTCTTCCATTTCTCTCAGAGCCTCTTCTCTTGCGTGCATCAGCTCGTCCTCATAGCTTGATGATCTTCCGCCAAAAAAGTTCCGCATTCCTGCTGTAAAATCCTTCAGAACGTTTACTCCGCTGACTACCTCACCAAAAACAATTCCTTTATACTCTATGATCCTCTTTCCGTCTACATTTGCAGTTGTTGTTACGATCATTTCTGTTCCTCCTTTCATCTTCCGGCTGATGGTTCTGCACAGCCCTGCTGTACAAAACTCATGCCTTCCGTTTACGATATACTGGCTGCTGTTTGTTCCATTCACAGCTCTCTGCCCTGTGGACAGCTACAGATATTATAATATATTTTGCATAAAATGCTGTAATCCATACCTGCCTGAAATAACTGCTGCCGTCCACAGAAGCAAAGAATTTTCTGTGTTTTTCATTATATCCAAAAGAGCAGCAGCTGACAAGAAGTTATTATTCCGTCAGTCCACTGCTCCGTATCATTTACTGTCTGTATTTTTTACTGCCCTGTCCGAAATCTATTCCAGCTAGCTTCGGCATCCAGTTTTTTCCACTTAGGAGCACTGAGCTTTCTGCTCAAACTGACTGTTATACAGTTCTGCATAAAAGCCGCCTTTTTCCAGAAGTTCCTTATGATTTCCCTGCTCAATGATATCTCCGTCCTTCATAACAAGGATCAGATCCGCATCCTTAATGGTAGAAAGACGATGAGCGATCACAAAGCTGGTTCTGCCTTTCATCAGGTTATTCATGGCCTTCTGGATCCTCATTTCTGTTCTTGTATCTACAGAAGAGGTTGCTTCATCCAGGATCAGAATTTTATTGTCTGCCAGGATTGCTCTTGCAATAGTAAGAAGCTGTTTCTGTCCCTGAGAAATATTGCTTGTTTCCTCATCAAGAACCATCTGATATCCGCCAGGCTGCTGCATAATAAAATTATGGATGTGTGCGGCCTTGGCAGCAGCGATCACTTCTTCATCTGTAGCGTCCAGCCGTCCGTACCGGATATTTTCCATGATAGTTCCTGAAAACAGCCAGGTATCCTGAAGTACCATTCCAAACATTTCACGAAGCTCGCTTCTGTTAAAGTCTTTGATATTGTGTCCGTCAACCATGATTTCTCCGCTGTTTACATCATAAAAGCGCATCAGAAGCTTCACCATCGTTGTTTTTCCGGCGCCTGTAGGTCCTACAATGGCAATCTTCTGCCCGTCTGTAATATCAGCAGAAAAATCATGAATAATGATCTTGTCCGGATTATATCCAAAGGAAACATGCTCAAACTGAACGTCCCCTGTAAGATTTTTTACAGAAACAGGATTCTCTGTAGTCTGCTCTTCCTCCGGCTCCTCCAGGAACTCAAACACACGCTCAGAAGCTGCCGCAGAGGACTGAAGCAGATTTACAACCTGTGCGATCTGCTGGATGGGGTTTGTAAAGTTTCTGATATACTGGAAGAAAGACTGGATATCACCTACCTCAATACTTCCCTTGATCGTGAAAATTCCTCCCAGAAAGGCAACCATTACATAACCCAGGTTTCCTACAAACTGCATGACCGGCATCATCATTCCTGAGAAAAACTGTGATTTCCATGCAGACTCATAAAGCTTTTTGTTATCCTTTTCAAATTCTGCGACAACAGCCTGTTCTTTGTTAAATACCTTTACTACATTATGTCCGCCGTAGTTTTCCTCAATCTGTCCGTTGACTTTTCCAAGATAATTCTGCTGGTCACGGAAGTATTTCTGAGAATGCTTCATGACAAAATTAATGATCACCATGGAAACCGGCAGGATCAGAAGCGCTGCCAGCGTCATCCAGACATTAATGGACAGCATCATGAACAACACGCCGATAATAGTAGTAACGGAAGTGATCAGCTGTGTCATACTCTGGTTCAGGCTCATCTGTAACGTATCCACATCATTGGTTACTCTGGAAAGAATCTCTCCGTTTGTTCTGCTCTCAAAATAATTCAGCGGAAGCCGGTTGATCTTTTTGGAAATATCTTTCCTCAGATTATAGGTAACATCATTTGAAATTCCTGTCATCACAAAGCCCTGTATAAATGAAAAACAGGAGCTTGCCAGATAAAGGATCATAACGCCCATGAGGATCATTGCAATTTTCTCAAAATTGATTCCTCCGGTTCCGTTTACCTTGGCTACCAGACCGGAAAACAGCTCCGTAGTAGCCTTTCCCAGAATCTTTGGTCCCCATATATTAAACACCGTACCTGCAACGGCAAAAACAAACATCAGGATAAAACGGAACTTATACCGTCCCATATACCGGAGCAGCTTTGCCATGGAACCTTTAAAGTCCCTGGCTTTTTCTCCTCCATGCATTCCTCTTCCATGTCCATGGCCCATAGGCCCTCTTCTATTTTCACTCATTTGCCAGTTCCTCCTCTGATAACTGTGACATGGCGATCTGACGATAAACCTCGCAGTTTTTCATCAACTCTCTGTGAGTTCCCAGACCCGCCATCTTTCCGTCATCCAGCACAAGAATCTGATCTGCGTTCAGAATTGTACTGATACGCTGGGCAACAATAATCGTCGTTGCATTTTGGGTATGATCCTTTAACGCTTTCCGAAGCGCTTTGTCTGTTTTAAAGTCCAGAGCGGAAAAGCTGTCGTCAAAAATAAAGATCTCCGGCTCCTTTGCCACTGCTCTTGCAATAGAAAGTCGCTGCTTCTGTCCACCTGAAACATTGGTTCCTCCCTGAGCTACCGGTGACTCATATCCATGAGGTTTCTCTTCAATAAACTCCTGCGCCTGGGCGACCATGGCAGCTTTCTTTACCTGTTCCTGTGAAATATCTGTTTTTCCATAGCGGATATTGGAGTCAATGGTTCCGGAAAAAAGAACTCCCTTCTGCGGAACATAACCCAGACGGTCACGAAGATCTTTCTGAGACATACTCCTTACATCTACCCCGTCAACCTTTACACATCCCTGTGTCACATCATAAAATCTGGGAATCAGATTGATGAGAGAGCTCTTTCCACTTCCTGTACTTCCGATCACTGCCAGAGTCTGACCTTTTTCTACTTTAAAACTGATGTCGGTAAGAACATTTTCTCCGGCATCCGGATAAGAGAAGGATACATGGTCAAATTCTACGGTTCCTTTTATTTCCTGTGACGGATGAACCGGAGCTTCCGGCTCCTTCAGGCTGTTTTCTGTTTCCAGAATTTCCACGATCCTCATTGCTGCAACATTGGCTCTTGGAAGCATAATGGACATGGCAGTAATCATCAGGAACGCCATAATAATCTGCATAGCATACTGGATAAACGCCATCATATCGCCAACCTGCATATTGCCCGCATCCACTGCATAGGAACCGTTATATACGATCAGAACGGAAATCCCGTTCATGATCAGCATCATGGAAGGCATCATAAAGGTCATGCATCGGTTTACAAACAGGTTTGTCTTTGTCAGTACCCTGTTTGCGTCCTCAAATCTGTCTTCTTCATGTTTTTCTCTGCTGAAAGCACGGATCACAGGAATACCGGTCAGTATTTCTCTTGTAACAAGATTCAGCCTGTCGATCAGTGTCTGAAGTTTTGTAAATCTGGGCATTGCAATGGAAAACAGAAGTACAATGATAACAAGGATCAGTACAACACCCACACCAAGGATCCACGTCATAGAAGAATCTGTTTCCAGAACCCGAAGCACTCCACCGATTCCAATGATCGGAGCATACAGGACAATACGGAATATCATTGCCATAGTCATCTGTACCTGCTGCACATCATTGGTGCTTCTGGTGATCAGAGATGCCGTAGAGAATCTGTTGTACTCATTGCTGGAAAAACCGATTACCTTCCTGTAAATATCCCCTCTGATATCGTGTCCCAGACTTGCAGCCACTCTTGAAGAAAGGAAAACAACAGAAACAGATGCAGCCATAATAAGAAGCGCCATCAAGATCATTTTCAGTCCTGCTTCTCCGATGTACTTCATCTGAAGTGCGTCAATATCCTCTCCAAGAGCCTCATACTCAGCCTGAACATAGGAAACAGCTGCCTGAGTTATCATGGAATCCGGCATATCCTGAAATTTTTTGCTCATGCTCTCTGTCATCTGCGCTCTCGCCTCATCCGGCATCTGAGCAATCACTTCCACCGGATCTGCACCTTCCGGTATTCCCATCTGCGCCCTCATGTCTCCGGAGGTTTCATTTTTCATCGTCAGTCCGTCCAGTATCAACATGGGTTTTCCAAGTATTTCATTAAGGGAAGCTCTGGTATCTTTGTCAATGTCTTTCAGGACATAAAGCTCTCCCTCTTCTGTATAGGAAGATTCCAGCTGAGAAATATCCTCCTTGTTCATAAAAAGCTCCAGTCCCTCCATGGAGGTCTTTCTTATTTTTTCCGGAACACCATCCTCAATTCCTTTTTGCTGGATGCCTATGTTGACAATTTTTGATGTATAATCCGGAAGGGACAGATCACAATATGCCTGCAAAAACAAAAGGGCAATGATCAGCGCCACATATCCGACGGATTTTTTCAGATATTTCATTAATTTAATCACTTGTCAGCCTCTCCTTTTCCTGTAGATTCTCTGTTTTTTCCTCCGGAATACACGAAATGTTTGTAATAATCTGTTCCATAAAACGTCGGAACAGGCATTTCTCAGCATCACTGAATCCCATAAAAACATAGCGTTCATTCAGCTCTATCTGCTCTGCCACATTCTTCTTCATTTCATATCCCTGATCCGTAAGAAAAATCCTTGTGATCCTCTGATCTTTTTTATCATGTCTCCGGCCAATCAGCCCCGCCTTTTCCATACGCTGTACCATGACATTCACTGTTGGCGGCTTTACACACAACTTCTCTGCAATTTCCCTCTGGCTCATTTCCTCATGCTTTGCCAGAAGAAGCAGAATGGGAATCTGTCCCGGATGTATGCCAAGCGCAGTCATCTGGCTGAAGCATTTGGCAGCATAAACTCTGTTCATCTGCATAAACAAGTGCTGAAAACCTGTTTTTTCCTGCGTCTGCGTATCTTCCACAATATCACCTCGTATCCATTATATATAATTAGTCGGCTAATTATATATAATACTCATTTGCACAAAAAAGGCAAGTTATTTTTGTGCAAAAATACTTATTTCACCGTTTATACACACTTTTTTCACAAAATAATCATTAGCCAGACAAATGTTTTTCTGGATTTTAAAAGAAATGTGAAACAGTAGAACAGCCTTATCAGGCAGAAGGTATTTTCAATTTAACAACACGAATATTTTCAAAAAGAAAAACCGGAGAAACATCTCCTTTGTCAGGAAATTTTCTCCGGCTCTCCATCATATAAACTGGTTTGTATTTTCATCATACTCATAATCAATGGTTCTGAGTTTTTCTACCAGTTCCTGTTTTTTCAGACCTCTGCATGTACAGAGCGCTTCCAGGGAATCATAGTAATCCCGAAGCTGTGTGTTCACATAACTCAGTAAAATTACCGGGTCTTTGGGTATCATCTGTTTCCGTCCTTTACATTGATAATAAACTGGCCGTCCCTTACATCCAGTTCCAGCGTATCTCCTGCATGAACATCACCGGAAAGAATCTTTTTCGCAGCAAGTGTTTCCACATAATTCTGAAGATAACGCTTCAGAGGGCGAGCTCCATACACAGGATCGTAACCATTTTCCACAACCTGCGCTTTTGCCGCTTCTGTCAGAGTCAGGGAAAGCTCCTGGTCAGACAGACGCCTGTCAAGCTCTGCCACCATCAGGTCTACTATGTTACCAATATTATTTTTTGTCAAGGGTTTGAACAAAATTATTTCGTCCAGACGGTTCAGGAATTCAGGACGGAAATGGCTTCTTAGATCATTCATGACCATATCCTGGGCTTCCTGTTTTATATCTCCATTTTCATCAATGCCATCCAGGAGATAAGGGGAACCTATATTGGAAGTCATGATCAGAATAGTGTTTTTGAAGTCCACGGTTCTTCCCTGTGAATCTGTGATACGCCCGTCATCCAGTACCTGAAGAAGCACGTTAAACACATCCGGATGCGCCTTTTCAATCTCATCAAAAAGCACAACGCTGTATGGCTTTCTTCTGACAGCCTCTGTCAGCTGGCCGCCTTCCTCATAACCCACATATCCCGGAGGCGCTCCGATCAGACGGGATACCGAATATTTCTCCATATATTCACTCATGTCAATACGGACCATATTCTGCTCATCATCAAAAAGCGTTGCTGCCAGTGTTTTTGCCAGCTCCGTTTTTCCTACGCCGGTAGGTCCCAGAAACAGGAACGAGCCAATTGGCTTGGTAGGATCCTTAATTCCCGCCTTGGAACGGAGAATGGCATCTGTCACAAGACGCACACCCTCATCCTGACCGATCACCCGTTTATGAAGCTCATCTTCAAGGCTCAGAAGTTTTGTCCTTTCTCCCTCCGTCAGACGGGTAACAGGGATTCCTGTCCATCTGGAAATGATCCTTGCGATCTCATCATCTGTCACAGCCTCATGGACAAGACGATTGTCGCTTTCTTTTGTATTACGCTCCTCAATCTCAAGCTGCTGCTGAAGTCTTGGAAGCTCTCCGTACTGAAGCTCTGCAGCCTTTTCCAGATCATAGCTCTGTTTTGCCTTCTGTATCTGCTTATTTACATCCTCAATCTGCTCACGAAGCTTCTGAAGTTTTTCTACAGAATGTTTTTCATTGTCCCACTGAGCCTTCTGAGTATTAAATTCATCCCGAAGGTCTGCCAGTTCTTTCTGAAGATCCGCAAGACGCTCCTTGCTTAGATTATCTGTTTCTTTTTTAAGAGCAGACTCTTCGATCTCCATCTGCATGATCTTACGTCTCTGCTCATCAAGCTCGGTAGGCATGGAATCCAGCTCCGTTTTGATCAGTGCACACGCCTCATCTACAAGGTCAATGGCCTTATCCGGAAGAAAACGGTCTGTAATATAACGATGAGAAAGTGTTGCGGCCGCCACGAGAGCGCTGTCTGTGATCTTTACTCCGTGGAATACCTCATAACGTTCCTTCAATCCACGAAGAATAGAAATGGTATCCTCCACAGTAGGCTCATCAACCATAACTGGCTGGAAACGACGTTCCAGAGCCGCATCCTTTTCAATATACTGGCGATACTCATCCAGAGTGGTCGCTCCAATACAGTGAAGTTCTCCTCTTGCAAGCATTGGTTTCAACATATTTCCCGCATCCATGGCGCCGTCTGTTTTTCCTGCACCTACGATCAGATGAAGCTCATCAATAAAGAGAATAATGTTGCCCTCACTTTTTTTCACTTCCTCCAGAACGGCTTTCAGACGTTCCTCAAACTCGCCTCTGTACTTGGCTCCTGCAACAAGCGCGCCCATGTCCAGAGCAAAAATCTTTTTGTTTTTCAGTCCCTCTGGAACATCTCCGGCAACGATTCTCTGAGCCAGCCCTTCAATCGCTGCTGTTTTACCTACGCCCGGCTCACCGATCAGAACCGGATTGTTCTTTGTTTTACGGGAAAGGATCCTGACAATATTGCGGATCTCCGCATCACGTCCGATCACTGGATCCAACTTCTGGTTACGGGCTTTTTCCACCAGATCCTCCCCATATTTATTGAGAGTATCATAAGTCGCTTCCGGATTGTCACTGACTACTCTCTGATTTCCCCTTACGGTAGAAAGTGCCTGAAGGAAACGTTCCCTGGTGATTCCGAATTCATCAAAAATCTTTTTCATGCTGGGACTTGGCTGCTTCAGAAGAGACAGAAACAGATGCTCTACGGAAACATACTCGTCTCCCATAGCTCTTGCTTCGTCTTCTGCGTTGACAAGAGATTTATTCAGATACTGTCCGAACCTGAGATCTCCGCCGCTTACCTTCACTCTGGCATCCAGAGCTTTTTTTACTGTATTTATAAAATATTCCTTATTAATCTCCATTTTCTCAATAAGCTTGAGAATCAGGCTGTCCTCCTGACTGAGAAGAGCATACAGAAGATGCTCCTGCTCCACTTCCTGATTGCCATATTCGTAGGCAACCTTTTCCAGATCCTGAACAGCCTGTATGGATTTCTGCGTAAATTTACTGATATTCATAGGCTCTCCTCCTCTATCTGTAAACAAAAAATATAACTGGTTACTTCTGGTCTTTACGACCGTAACATTGTTGTCTTGTTCTAGTTCTTGTATAACATATCACATTCTGTTAGCAGAGTCAAGAGGTGAGTGCTAATTTTTTTATTTTTCTTTTTCCATACAATAAGTAACTTTTTATAACTGAGTCAATGTATTCGTACAACTCATAATTGCAACTAACACCGCCATGATGATACCTGCCAGATATGGATTTTTCGTTGCACGATACAGTTTTCTGGAAACAACTGCTGCCACAGCCAGAACAACAATTACCGGATAAAGCCATATTCCAATAATTGAGCCTCCAAAAAACGGAATAAACTCATTAGGTAAATAGCCACTGATAAAGAAACAGCCATACATGATGACTACCATAACAACACTTGGCAGAATATTAAACATCGCATTTACGCAGGTATTGATCCATGGTTTTTTTCCTAATTCAAAGTAATTATAGCTATTGATACAAATTGAATTTGGTATGTAATATAATAAAAACAGCGGTAAATACAATAAAATATAAGGAATCATATTTGCATTAAAGGCCTTCAGAGCAACTACCCAAATCCGGAAGTCCGTCTTAAACAGATAGTCTGATAAAAACACCAGACCATATGCTGAGATTGCTACTATAAGAGCAAGAAGAATAGTCAACCCAAGCTTTTTCGCACTGATCTTAACACCGTTTTCCGCTGTTCTGGAAGGAACCTTTGTAAACTTTCTTCCAACCCAAAGAAGGAATAGTGAAAATACTCCGCATAAAGCTGCCCAGATTCCAATAAATGTAGGTCCTGACTGAGGAGCAATTCCACCAACCAGTTTTGCAATCACACTATATCCAAACATATAAACAACAAAACTAAAAACTGCCCCTAAAATACTGCTAATCCAAAACCATGTCTTTTCTCTTCCGGAAAGTGCTGGTGACGGAAGAACTTCTTCCTCTGCTTTCAGCGAGGAAAAACAGGAGGTTTTCAATAAAACTTTTGCAAAACTTACCACAAACATAATAAATCCTACAAGTCCTAAAGCATTAAAAACCACCTTTATCTGCCATATCTGATTGTTTCCGTTAATTGGATTAGGAGCTCCTAAGGAATCCTCAAAAAACTGTACACTTGAATCTACCACTCGTTTAGAAAAATGTGCCCATGGATGGGTAATATTCGGGTTATAGATCACACGAGTCGCTTCTTTTCCCTCTATATCTTCCTTATAAATTGTTTCAGCTTTACGTGTCTCCAATCCTTCCGGATTCTCGCCAAAATGCAGGAATGACTGTGCGTTTGGCTGTTTAAGGAAATCTCTTGGAGCAGTATGAGAGCCATCCTCATTATAAGTTCGATGGAAGAATTCATCATACTGACATGCTACAATACCGGCATCCCTGCCTCCAAACATATTAAAATATGCGCCGTCCTCACCTTTATAAACAGCATCATTGGAAACCAGAAGAGCAGCTTCGATCAAAGGTTCCTCTGCTTCATTATCCAGTAAAACTGCTGTACGGCTGGCAAGAGCCCCATTAGAGTGTCCTGTAACTCCAATTTTTTCCTTATCAACATATGGTAGTGTAGCAATCATTTTAACAGCATCATACATACCGTTTGCATTATTTTCTGGTTTCCACCAGTCTCCTGCAGGCAGATTGTCTGAATTACCATGTCCATACATATCAATTGAAAGTACCACATATCCGCGCCGCGCATACTCAACATAATTCAAATCCTGCATCTCACGATTGTTATACCACCCGTGACTGCAAACGATAGCCGGTGCAGGATTTTCTACGGTTGCTGTGTCCGGTTTCAGCAGCAATGCACTCATCTGATGTCCACTTTCTGTTTCAAAACGCAGATCTTTGATAGTGACCTTCCCAAAATTTGTCTGGATCATACTGGCGCCAATACCACTGATAAGACAAATAATCAAAGAAATACACAACCAGAAACCAGCACTCTTTTTACCTTTTTTGTTCATCCTCATATCCCTCCTTATAGTGGATGCATACTGCCTGTAAACAAAATAAAAGGGCATACAAAACAATACTTGTATACCCTTCTCTCCGTTCTCTTAGGCAACACATATATTATGTCAAAAATATAATATATCTTTTTGTTTTTGTCAATATAGATAGTGTATTTTGCATATATTTCTCCGTATATAAAGTATTTATTATGCAATTTTATCCTATTTTCATTCATCCTCATATGTTTATAATATGCATTTTTAATATCCCACCAACATACTAAAGCTCAGCATTAAAGAATCTGGCTTCTGCCTCCACGGGAACTATGACGCAGCTGATCTGCAAGACAAAACAAAAAGGTCAGAATCCCTGACCTTTTTGTTTTGTCTCTGTTTTAATTAATTTCCTGATCCGAAAATTCCAGTGTCACCGCCTCTACCAGATCCATATCTTTAAGCTTTTCCGGTTCAAAGTAATCCTCAGTAGTATAACTGTTCATACTATTTCCATTGTCATAGACCAGGATCGCTACCGGAATTTCCTTACCCAGCTCAATTTTCTGAGCTTCCTTCAAAAAAGCCTTTCCTTCAGCGACATATTCCTCATTTTCATCAACACTATGTGTGGAAAAAGCTCCCTGACCGGCCATATTTATGTGGAACTCTATGCGGTCATACACATTGCCAATATACTCATTCGTATTTTTTTCATTTGGACGCCCTCACTTTTCATATATTTCAATGGTCAAAGGTTCTTTAGCGAATACCTGGCATCCCAGCCGATATCCTTCATCCAGCTCTTTCTGAGAAAACCAGATTTGGTCCATAGTATTGATCTTTGCTTTTCCTTTCAGTATCCTTACCTTACACTTCGCACAATTTCCACGTCCTCCGCAGGGTGTAAGAATATGGATATCATTTTTCAGAAGATACTCCTGAAGTCTTGTATTTGCCGGACATTCTACTATCATCTTTTTCTCCTGTTCTCACCAGAGGTTTCCGATGTATTTATCTTTTGCTGTCAATATATTCACTGATCTCCTGCATCCTCATATCCAGAGAATGGATTCCTTCCGCACATTCTTTTAGCTTTTCGACAATTTCCGCCGTTGAATCATCAATATTTTTCTTGTACTTTACCTTGTGTTCAATGCTTGCCCAGAAATCCATGGCAATGGTACGAAACTGAACTTCCACCGGCATCCATTTTTTTTCATTGGCAAAAAATACAGGAACCTCCAGAATCAAATGAAGGCTTCTGTAGCCATTTGTCTTGGGATTTTTGATATAATCTTTCTTTTCCAACAGACGGATATCATCCTGAGAGCAGATTTTCTCTGCAAGTTTATAAATATCCTTTGGAAAAAAACAGATGATACGGATCCCAGCCACATCACGAAGATTTTCTTCAATACTCTGAAGACTCACTTCCAGCCCCTTACGTTTCAGTTTTTCCGCAATACTGATAGGTTTTTTGATACGGCAGGAAATAGATTCGATTGGATTCCGGTCGCTGTCCAGAGAAAGTTCTGTATTCAACACCTCGAATTTTGTCTGCACCTCCAGCATGGCACACTGATACTGCATCATTAGCTTCATAAAAGGATACGCTGACTCAATAAACTCCTCGGACCTGTTTCCTGTAAGAAGCTCATCAAAGGTAAAACTTCTGCTGCTCTTCAAATTTCTTCCCCCATTTCCTGTTATAATCCGGCAAAAAACAGCTCATAAAAATCATCCTCTCCCTCCAGAACAGGAGAATTTTCGCCTCCACCGTTGGTGCTTCTCTTCATGGATGCATAAAACTCTTCGCCTGCGCCGATCAGTTCCATTTCGTAAACAGGATATCCCTGTTCCCGGCATTTCTCACAAAATGCTTCAAGAGGATGTTTGCTCTTTCTTGTTTCCAGCAGTTCCTCCCGGAGTTTTTTATCTGTCAATGCTTTCTTTTTCAGCAAATCAAGCATTTCCGGTACTTCCATATATTGATCTCCTTTATTATTTCTTCGTAATCAGACTTTCTGAACTTCTACATATTTTATCATAACAGGACGCAGGGGTACAGAATTATTTACTAAAAGATTCCGGTAAAGCGCCTCACGAAATCATGCCATGTGAACAGGAAATCTGTTTATGTATCTTTCTATATAATCCAGAATTTCCTCCGGATCTTCCATAAATCTACAAAGATCCAGAATTTCCCTGTCCATGAACTTTTCTGCCGCTGTATGTTCCAGAAGTGCTTTCATCCTGTCATAATATCCATTGATATTAAAAAGAACAACAGGACGGTCAATCCTTCCAAGACTTTTCAGTGTCAGGATTTCAAAAAACTCTTCGTATGTTCCAATGCCTCCGGGCGCAACTATAGTTGCATCGGATCTGTCTTCCAGAAGCTGTTTCCGCTCTCGCATGGTTTCTGTAAAAATAAACTCTGTGCAATGCTCATACAGAACTCCCGGCTGATCAAAAAACCGCGGTGCAATTCCCAGAATATATCCATTTTCTGAATGTACGCCCCTTGCGACCGCGCCCATCATTCCGGTTTCTCCCCCTCCGAACACAAGCCCGTGTCCCCGTTTTCCCATCAGAACTCCCAGTTCCTGTGTCTTTTTGTAATAAATCTCTTCCAGTTTTGCGCTGGCAGCGCCATATACACAAATATTCATCATATCCTCCCTGTTGCCCTGAAATTTTACAGTTATCCACATACAGTCCTCTGACTGCCTGATTTTTATACCAGTTTACCACACTCTTCCCCTACAGTATATAAAAATCCCACACAATAAAGAACAGACAGAAAACTCATTGCCATTCATAGCAACAAGCTCTCTGTCTGTATTATAATGGATCTGCCAATGAAAACGATCCCATAACCTTTACTTAGATACCACCTCTGAAACTTCAAGTTCTGCCTCGCAGGGCTTTGCATCAGAAATATTTTGCTCTGTTTTTTGAACAGAAGCTTCTTCCTCAAGCTCCCGGGCAACATGATCCTTGTATTTCTTTCCTGTCAGAAGAACGGCGCTGGTAAGAGCTGTAAAAGGAGCAACGGTCACAAGTCCAAAGCTTCCCACAATAGTATCCAGGATTTCCGCAGATACATATTTATAATTTAAAATATTCTCTATGGGAGTTCCCTGTGCCATAAAAGTCATAAGAAGCGCAATATAGCCGCCGGAATAAGCAAGAAGAAGGGTCGTTGTCATAGTTCCCATTGCAGCCCGTCCCACATTCATACCGGAACGCGCCGCCTCCCTCCATCCAATAGAAGGCTTTTTATGCACCACTTCATTCACTGCAGAGGTGATATCCACAGCAAGATCCATCATAGCGCCGGATGCTCCGATAAAAATACCGCTCATAAATATTTTGGTCAGATTCAGATCCTGATATCCTGAGTATAAAAGGCTTTCTGAATATGCCATTACTGCCCCGTGGATTTTAAAGGCATCTGTAAAAATACACCCGATCACGCAGGTGACCAGAACGCCCAGAAGCGCTCCCCCTGTCGCCGCCACGGTTTTCCGGTCAAATCCATACACCAGAAAAATAATGATCAAAGTCAGAAACGCTGTAATAAGAATCCCACACCACACCGGATTGATTCCGCCCAGGTAAGCCGGAACAAGGATCTTCCAGATTGTCAGTATGGTGATCACAAAAGAATATACTGCCCTGAGCCCTGTCCATCCGGCAAAAGCAATCAGAAGCACCACGAACATCCCTGCCAGAAGAATCTCTTTGTCCAACCGGTAATGGTCACTCATGGTTACCGAAGTGATTCCGTCATCATTATAGCTGACAACTACATGAGCAATGTCTCCTTTTTTAAACATCTTATCAGACTCCAGAGAGCCGCTGAGCATATTTACTGCTCTGGTTGTCTGTCCTTTAAATTTCCCTCCAAGAATCTCCACCTGACAGAACTGCTCCCCCGACTGGATCAGACCGGAACTTTTTACTGTGCTCTCGTCTGTAGAAACCACCTTTGCCTTAACCTTATCTGTTCCCTGATAAATAACAGCATCCTCATAGCCTGTTGGAAGGACCATGAGGATGACTATCAGAAATATGGCAATTAAGGAAACAGAACTTTTTTTCAGTCTGTTTTTCATTCCTTACTGTACTCCTGTAATTGCTGCCAGCTTATTAAAAATATCTGTATTGTCATAGTAGCCGTCAAACTGCTCCTGCTCTGCACCCATTGCAAAGACTTCTACCGGAAGTCCTGTATGTGCATAAGAAGCAAAATTAATTCCGGATTTATTATTCAGGATATGGGTAATCGTTACGGTAAGAGGTTCATAGCTTCCATAAAGGAGATATTCTTCCTGACCGAATTCTTCTTCCTCTCCTGTGCGGCTCATAGTTTCATCATAAGCTGCTTTTAACTTATTATATTCATAGTCTGTCATTACCAGAGTACCGCTTTCTTCTCCCTCAGGATGTACGTCCTTGCTGTCTGCCTGATTGGTGGCTTCCGCTTCTTCCTGAGGTGCCTGCAGTCCAAAAAGCTCTGTAATGTCTTTCATAACCGTGTCAAAATCTGTTTTGTTTTCTTTATATCCGGCTACATAATCAGAATCAAACTTTGCATAGGAAATTTTCTGGTTGCTGATGTTTGTAAGGAACGTGTCATAATCTGTTCCTGCAAAACCGATAGTCATGCCGCCTGTTTCATGATCGCCGGTTACCAGGATCAGTGTTTCATCCGGATGTTCATTATAAAACTCTACTGCTTTTCCAATTGCATTGTCCATAGCCACAGTATCTGTAATGGTAGCTGCCGCATCATTGGCATGGCAGGCCCAGTCAATTTTTCCGCCTTCCACCATCATAAAGAAGCCTTTGTCGTTATCCAGAACTTCAATACCCTTTTCCACATAGTCAGCAAGCGCCCATTCGCCTTCTTCACGGTCCATATCATAGCTCATTGCATCATCATCTGCCAGCGTTTCATCAATCACAATGGATTTTCCATCTTCTGCTGTCAGCGCTTCTGCTTCAGCCTGAGTTTTTACTACTTTATATCCTGCTTCCTCCGCCAGCTGATAGAGATCCGTCTTGTCTCCGTCCTCTCCGGTAGGTTTTTTCAGACCGCCGCCTGCAAAATAATCAAATTCACTGGAAATCATTTCCTGGCCGATTTCATAGTAATTATTTCTGGATGCCTGGTGGGCATAAAAAGCAGCCGGAGTAGCATGGTTCAGATTTACTGTAGAAAGGATTCCCACCTTATAGCCAAGCTGTTTCTTCAGCTTTTCTGCAATGGTTTCATAGGGAGTTTCCATTTTTTCATCCATGTTAATGGTTCCGCTGTATGTTTTATGTCCTGTTGAAATAGAAGTTGCTGTGGATGCAGAATCCGGACAGAAAGATGTACTGTCATAAGTCTGAGCTGAGCCTGCTACCGGAAATTTCATCATATTCAGTTTGCTTTCGCTTGTGAGAATATCATCCCCATCATCCTCTATGGCATTCAGATAATAGTTTGTTGTCTGAATCTGAGGATAACTCATTCCATCGCCAATAAAAAGAAAAATATATTTCGGCGCCTTTACTTCCGCATCCTGCGCTGCCGTTTCCTCCTGAGCTGTCTCTGCTGCATACACCTGTGCCGGTACCGCACATGGGATCATCATAGCAGCTGCCAGCAGTAACGCACTGATTTTTTTTGCATTCATAGAATTTTGCTCTCCTTTTCCTGTTTCTTTCATCTTATTCAGATTGCAGTTATCGAAGCGTTTTACTTCTTTACAAGAACATATCTTATCAGGGCAAAATAAAATATACACGCATACAGATGTTAAATGCATATCAAACATTTGTATAAAATGTAAAATTTCGGATATTCTCCACGGGAAAGTCCATCTCAGCTCTAAATGATCTTTCCCAAAGTATTCCTCTCATATGAATTCTTATCTCCTCAATATATTTTTCATATCCTCCTGATCCTGTCCCTTATAATACTTGCAAAACAGATACTTCAGCATTTCTCTGTCACTGCCACTTCCATCACGGATCATAAGAAGGTTGTCTTTCCGGTACATATGCTTCATATGTTTCGGATCGACATAGATTCTTATATTTATACAGCTATATATAGACTAAAAAACTCCCGGAAACATATCTGAATTCCGGGAGTTCTTGTTTTTATGAAATTATATCTCTGAAATTTACTCTTCTGTACTTTCTTCGTCCGGTACTTCTTTTGCATGGACAGCTGTTACCATAACTACCACCGCTTCCGGATCTGTTTTCAGATCAACATTTTTATCGGAAGCAATATCAAGGTCTTTTACATAAATCGCATCGCCCACTCTCATATTTCCCACATCGATCTTTACTTTATCTACGAGAGCAGAAGGATATGCGGTATAGGCAATCTCAGTAAGATTCTGCTGAATCACACCTTCCAGAACCTTGTCATGGTTTACAAGCACTACTTCTGCAACAGAATGAACCTTTTCATTTTGTACCAGAGCCTGAAAATCAATTTCGTCTACTCTTCCTGCCAGAGGGTTAAAATCAACTTCCTTGATCAGAACATCATACGTTGTTCCTTCAACATCCAGCATGATCTGGCTTCCTTTATTGTCTGTTTTCAAAAGACGCTCCACATCCGCTTTCAGCATCTTTACAGGAATGGAGCCTTCGATTTCACGGCCAAACACATTACCTGTTACATAACCCTCTCTTCTCAGTCTTTTTGCTTTCATTTCTTTGCTTCGCTTTTCAGCTTTTAAAGTATTCATTTACCTTTTCCTCCAAAAATCTGATTGCTTAGCAGCCTTCAACTTTTTTATAAAAGCAGGTTTTGTTAAGTAAGTTTTCTTTTTACATTGTTTATTATAGTCCTGCTGGCAAAAAAAGATTAACCAAATATTTGTTTTTTACCAGATATATCTTGTTTATTATTGAATAATATTTCAAATTATATGTTATATTCAAACAATTTTCTTATGTATTTTTACAAATGCTCATGCTTTCTGTATCAGAATCCCCAAGGATACTTCTGCACCTTCTTCCTTATTATGATACTCCAGAAATCCTCCCTGAGATTTTATAAAATCCTCTGCGATCGAAAGTCCAAGACCCTGATGTTTTCTGTCATGACGGCTTTCATCTCCGCTGAAAAATGCTTCTTTTCCATGAATAAGAGCCTTTTCACTGAACCCCGGTCCATAATCTCGCACAGAAATTCTCAGATATTCTCTGCAATCCTGCCCCTTACTACTATCCAGTCTTCCTGCCGGGTCTTTTTCTCCAGTAAAATCTTTCTTCGTCTTTTCTCTTTTAACCAGTTTCTCAATCATCACGCAGATTCCTTTTTCCGGATCTGTGTGCTCCATAGCATTGTCCACCAGGTTTCCCCATGCTCTGAGGATATCTTCCTTACAGCAGAAGATACGCTTTTCCTCTTCCGTTCTTTTTTCTGAGGAACTGTCACTTTGCTTTAAGTCTTTTCCCACATATTTTTCTGGTTCTTTCTTTAGCTGTACGTCAAAGGATAAGGGTATGTTTCGAACTGCTGCAAGCTGCCGCACAAAATCGCAGAATTCCCCTGTCAGTTCCTCTACAGAAAACTCCTGCCAGTTTTTAAGTTCCTTTTTTCCTTTCAGTACCTGTCTCATAGAATCCAGATAATTTTCAATAAACCCGGTATTTTTCAGGATTTCCTCTGCACACTCCCGGTCATCCTCTTCCAGATCTGCCTCCGAAAGAAGTTCCGCATTCCCCCGAACTACCGTCAGCGGTGTTTTGATATCGTGAGCAAGGGCAGAAAGCTGCTGATTTTTCAGCTGCTCGGTATCCCACTGATTTTTCAGAGAAACTTTCAGGGCCTCCTTCATTTTTTCAAGAGAAACCATAACCTCATCCACTTCCCGGATTTCAGAGGTTCCGGTAACAAATTCCAGATTATTTTCAGAAATACGGGACGTTGCCTCAGTAAGACAGGCAAGCTGTTTTTTCAGTTTTCTGCCAAATCTTCTGGACAGAAAATATCCGTTCAGTATCGTAAGGGTAATAAAAATTCCCAGCGTCAGTATCATATTGAAGGTTTCCGGTGAAGGAAGGATCTCATTAAGCTTTTCTTTCGCATAGCGCATGGCAACAAAATACTTTACAATACAGATTTCACCGTTATTTTTTTCCACAAAAAAATAATATCCCTTTCCCTGAGGGTATATATTATCTGTTTTATATTTTTTCCAGGCATCCTTCTGCACTTCTTCGTCAAAGTTTCCGTAAAGAAATCTTCCCTCCCGGTCAAACACACCGTAAAGACTTCCTGAAGGAATCATTTCCTCTGCTGTAAAATCTGTTTCCTGAAGTTTTTCCTTTGTATTTATCAACTGCTGCTCCGCATGATTTGCAGAAAGAAAAGGACCGGGTGGCATCAGGATTATCATAAACATTACTGTGCCGGAAATCAGAGCCGCAAAAACAGTTCCTGTCACAAACATAAAAATATACCGGCCGAACAGCCCTGCAAGCGATGTCTTCTTTTTTCTTATTTCCATTTATATCCGATCCCCCACACAGTTTCCACCGGCGATACTTCATACTTCTGAAGCTTTGCCCGTATATTTTTTATATGCTCGGTAATGGCTGAACTGTCCCCTTCTCCGTCATAGCCAAATACATGCTCGTAAATTCTTTCCTTGGAAAATACCTGCCCCCGGTTCAGGGCAAGATATTCACATATCGCATACTCACTTTTTGTAAGAGGGATCTCCTCTCCCTGAAAAAACACCTGTCTGGAATTCATGGAAAAAGACAGCTCCCCAAAAGTTATTACATGCTTCTTTTCTCTGTTTTCTCTTCGTAAATGTGCGGAAACTCTTGCTCTCAGTTCCCCCAGTCCAAAAGGTTTGGTAATATAATCATCTCCGCCGATCCCAAGCCCGGTCATAAGATCTGCCTCGTCTGTTTTTGCTGTCACAAAAAGAATGGGGCAGTCCACCTGATCACGGATTCTCCTGCACAGACTGAATCCGTCAGTTCCCGGCATCATCACATCCAGAAGGAGCAGCTGATAATCATTCAGTCTCCGGAAATCCAGCTTTTCCGGATCATCCAGAATATCTACCTGATGTCCTTCTTTTTCCAGAGCTTTGCGTATCACGTTCAGTATCCCTCTGTCATCATCAATCGCCAGAATCCGCGCCATTTTTTCTTCCTCCTATTCGGAATATTCTCTTCCCTCATAAAAATGAAACCATACAAAGATTATGACACAAAGAACCGTTCCCAGCAAGATGCAGGTCAGGATATCTCTCAGATCTGTATTGGCAGCTCCCAGAGCCATTCTTCTGTTAAACTCTTCTGCAAGATACAGAGATGCTCCTCTGGAACTCCAGGAACAGGGAAAATACTGCCATTTTCCCTGTCCGAGTCCGGTGAGAAACAAAGCAGAGATCAGAAGCTGACCTGTGGAAACAGCCAGAGATACTGATTTCGTAAAACAAAGATTCAAAAACAGATGTTCCAGATAAAGGGGCAGACTTCCCAGCCATAAAAACACTCCTGATTTCAGAAAAACAGAGAACGGTATCTCCATATCGCCCAATATTATTCTGTTTCCCAAGCCATAAAAGATCACAGCTCCCATTACTGCCAAAAAGGCCAGGATTTCAAGACTCATCCATTTTGCCAGAAAAGCACTTTCTCTCTTTCCCGTAGTCATAAGAAATCCCTGCAGATGACCGGATAGCTCCAGGTCTACGTTTCCGGCGCAGATCACAGATGCCAGTACCGGAAAAACAATTCCCACTGCCTGCACAAAAGCAGAAAACTGAAGCTGTGCGCTGATCCGTGTCCATGCCAGGAAGAGAACACAGGCTACCAGAGGAACGATCACATGAATGGGAAACAAAAAGGTATGCCGCATTTTACAAAATTCTGCTTTTAACTGTCTCATTATTTTTCCACCTGCCTTTGAAACCATTTCCGTGTAAAATACCAGAAAGCCACAAACCATAAAAGAGAAACCACAACACCAACCGCAGCTGCCGGTACACTCATAAGCAGGGGTGTGTAAGTCACCTGTCCCGGCTGTGCCGGCAAACCGTTAGGCAGGGTTTTTAAAACAGGACACATAACTCTTGGTGTGATTCCATAAGGAATGAGAAAAAACAGCTTTTCCAAAGCCATAAGAGGGCCTGTAATCTGACTCAGTCCCACACTGATGATCACCATAACCAGCACTCCTGTTTTCTGAACCAGAAGCAGACACAGAGGAAGCTGCCACAGAGAAGTCAGCCATATTAATATAGCGGCAAAAACCTGCTCCGATACAGAAGGCGCATTGAAAAAAGTCATATGAAGTCCTTTTTCCATAACAGCAGCGCCTGCAAGAACAAAAATCATTAAAAACAAAGTGGCAAGCCCACTTACCATAACCGATAGCATCACCTTGGCGTCCCAGATCTTTCCCATGTCTGCCGGAAGTGCCCAGATTGTACGATTCTGTTTTTTGTGATCCTTTCCTCCGATCTGCCCGCAGGCCACTGCCAGAAATCCGGGCAGCATCAGCATATACCACCAGTTATAGCCATCCATTGCAAAATAATTATGAGTTAGCTGCGCAGACAAAAAAGCGCATACTGCAGGCATCAGGATCATCAGTTTCCACAGAAACGTATGGCGATATTTCATTTTTTCCGCTTTAAAATATGTACTCATTTATCTCCTGCCTCCTTCTGCTGCCACAATTTTTATAAAAAGCTGTTCCAGATCCTGACTTTCGTCCACAATCCCCTCATACCCTAGTTTTCCGTTTGCCATAATTCCAATATAATCAGCAGTCAGCTGAATCTCGCTTAAAATATGGCTGGATACCAGAACTGTAATCCCCTGATCCGGAAAACTGCGGATCAGATGGCGAAGCTCCTGAATACCCAGAGGATCCAGACCGTTTACCGGCTCATCAAGAATCAGAAGTTTTGGATGCCCCAGCAGCGCAATGGCGATTCCCAGTCTCTGCTTCATTCCCAGGGAAAATTTTCCCGCCGGCTTTTTCCCTGTGTCTGTAAGGTCTACAATCTCCAGCACTTCCCGCATCCGGGCTTCTGTTTCTCCCAGGATCAGAGCCCGTACCTTCAGATTTTCCCAGGCAGACAGATTTTCATAAACAGGCGGAGTTTCGATCAGGCTGCCAATATCTTTCAGATCTGTCCGGATCCAGGGATGCCCCTGAAAAACAATCTGTCCGGAATCCGGATGCAAAATCCCCGTCATCATTTTTAACAGAGTGGATTTTCCTGCTCCGTTTGGCCCCAGAAGCCCGTACACACAATTTTCCGGTATTGACAATGTAATATTTTTTAAAACCTGCTGTTTTTTGAAAGACTTTTCAAGATTTTTGATTTCAATGATATTCTGACTCATCTTTTCCCTCCTGTAAGTAAAACATTTTTGAGAATCCCGGGATTTTCCAGTCTGATTTTACCCGTTTTTCTTTTGTACCTACAGGATAAAAGATAATTATAAGGAATTTATAAGGAAAATATATTAAAAGGAGACGACTGCTGCCGCCTCCCCGATCATTACAACTGATATCCTAATTCATATGCGGCACGCACTGCTTCAAGTGCCTGTGCAACTTCTTTTGCATCTCCAATGGCATATGTTTCGAATGTATCTTTTATTTCTTCATACAGTGGATTCCATGCTTTGGAACCAACCGCACATACTACATGGGTAAATCCCGGATATTCCATTTCGCCCTGCTTTGTATCTACAGTAATCGTTCCTGAATCTACCTTCTTTACCTTTGCTCCGGTTATCATCTGCACACGATCCTGTTTCAGACGCACCATAGTTGGAACCAGATTATTTGGCACCATTCCCTGACCAACGCAATCTGCCATCTCAATAAGAGTTACGCCTGCTGCGCCTCTGCTATGATGGAGTATATATTCCGCTGTCTCAATTCCAACCATTCCACCTCCGATAACTGCCACTTTTCCACCGGAAACCGGAACTTTTCCGCTTAATATATCATTGGCCTGGATCATCGTTTCCCTGCCTTCTACCGGAAGCACGATCGGCTCGGCGCCGGTTGCAAGGATCACAATATCAGGATTCTCCGACTTGATCACCTCTGAATTGGCTTCTGTATCGTAGTGTATTTCCACTCCATATCTGTTACATTCCTGTAAAAGATATATGATCCATTTTGAAATTTCCTGTTTAAATGGAGCTCTGCATGCCAGATTCAGCTGACCGCCTGCTTTTTTCTCTTTTTCAAATACGGTTACATGATGTCCGCGCTTTGCAAGGATTCTAGCTGCTGCAAGTCCTCCGATCCCCGCTCCGACAACCACAATGCTTTTTGCTTCCGATGCGGTTTTTTCTTCAAATTCCAGCTCTCGTCCTGCCAGTGGATTGATAACACAGGATGCAGGACGTCTCTTTGTCTGCTCTCCTACACATCCAACTCCACAGGCTGCACAGGGAGCAATTTCGTCGTAGCGTTTTTCTTCTGCTTTTTCTACGAAATCCGGATCTGCCAAAAGAGCACGTCCAAGTACAACACCGTCCACTTCATCTGCTTCAAGGATATCTTCTGCCAGCTGTGCATCCAAAATCTTTCCAACAGTGATCACCGGCTTTGTTGCTACTTCTTTAAGCGCACGCGCTTCTTTTAAGTTGATAAATTCTTCTTCTCCGTGACATGGGATAATCTTATTACAGCGCTCATACTGTGTTCCGCCGCTGATCTCGAAGCAGTCAACTCCATGTTTTTCCAGATAGGGGATCAAGCGCTTCATATCCTCTACCGTATTTCCCTGTGGATCTCTTTCACTTCCGGACATTCTTAAGATGATCGGAAAATCTTTTCCGCATTTTTCTTTGATCGCATCCAGAACCTCAAACAACAAACGGGCACGGTTTAACAGACTTCCGCCATATTCATCTGTACGTTTATTGCGTAACGGTGATAAAAATGATCCCAGTAACATATATGCATGAGCACAGTGCAGTTCAATTCCATCAAACCCGGCATCTTTTGCATTTTTACTTGCTTTTGCATAAAGATCAATAATACCCGGTAATTCCTGTTTTGCCAGTTCCCTGGTCATCTGTCCCATAGCGTTCGGGTACGCGCTGCTTGCCAGCGGCGCAACTCCATAAAAAGCACTGACACTTTCCGGACCCGGGTGTGTGATCTGTGGAATGATCTTACAGCCATACTCATGGATCCGGTCTGTAAAACTTTTGTATTTTCTGGTGCTCTCCTCATTTCGGAAGCAAAGTGTATTACCAAGGTATGGAACATTGGGGTCAACGCTTGTAGCATCTACAATGATACATCCTACTCCGCCCTTTGCACGTCTTAACCAATAGGCTTCCATCTTCTCATTTACAGTACCATCCTGGCTTTCGTATCCCAATGACATCGGAGCCATAAAAGTTCTGTTTTTTACTTCCATACCCGCAATCTTAAGCGGTGTAAACATGGTTCTCATACAGCTTGATCCTCCTACATTGTTCTTGCTACTTCAAATCCTTCTGCAATTGCATCCAGTGCGCGTCTGGCAGATTTTGCATCTCCGATTACATGACATGGAATCTGTCTCTTTTCACATTCTTCCACCAGTGAATGAGAATCATTTGCAGAAAATCCAACTGCAAATACTGCGCAGTCACATGAGATCAGAGTACCGTCTTCTAACATGATCCCTTCCTCTGTAAATTTGCACACCTTACTGTTTGGAAGCATTTTTACCTGCAGCTGCTGCATTTTCATCATAACGGCAATTTTACGAAGACTTCCAAGATCGCTTCCAATTGCATCCTTCATTTCCAGGATCGTTACATCACAGCCGTCTGTTGCAAGTCTGTCCGCTGTTTCAAGTCCTACCAGACCTCCGCCGATCACTGCCACTTTTCCCTTTGGAGAAACCTCCTGTCTCAGTACTTCTGTAGCAGAAACATGCTGTAATTTATCCATTCCTTCCAGCTTGATTTTAATCGGAGAAGAACCAATTGCCAGAATAACAGCATCTACGTCTGCTTCTTTTAACATCTGTGCATCTACTTTGGTATTCTTATGAACAGTGACAAGTTTTTCTGTCTGTTTTGCCATCTCAAGCGCTGCTGATTTCATCTCAGCTTTCCCCGGCGCTTCGCCTGCAAGAAGGAATTCTCCGCCCAATGTATCCGTAGCTTCAAATAATGTAACTTCATGTCCTCTTTCGTGCAGAATCTTTGCAGCCTCCATTCCTGCAACGCCTCCGCCGATGATCCACACTTTCTTTGATTTTTCTGCTTTATCCAGAGCATACTCTGCCTCATGGCCGATCATCGGATTTCTCAGACAGGTAATATGAGGACGGTTTACAATGTCAGTAAATCCATCATAACATCCCTGATTACATCCAACACAATGCACAATTTCATCAACGTGTCCTTCACATGCTTTATCAGCAAATTCCGGATCTGCCAGCTGGGCTCTTCCCATTGCGATCATATCCACTTTATCCTGAGATAAAATATCTTCTGCCAAAGCTGCTGTATTGATTCTTCCTACTCCAACAGTCAGCATTCCTGTTTCTTTTCGAATTCTTGCTGCATTATCGATGTTAAATCCATTTGGTACATCGATCGGAGGAACCTCATACAAAGATGCCGCTGTGATAATATTACCACGTGACACATCCAGAACATCAACACCATGTTCTTTTGCGATCTTACAGAAACGAATAACCTCTTCAATAGTAAGACCATTTTCCAGCATATCATCCTGAGCATCGATACGAATAAATAATGGCATTCCTTCCGGCATATTTCTGCGGATTTCATCAATTACTTCTAATGGAAATCTGCATCTGTTTTCAAAGCTTCCGCCATATTCATCCTCTCTGTGGTTAAATCCGGCGCTCAGGAATGAATGCGGCAGATAGTTGTGCGCAAGATGAAATTCCAGACAGTCATATCCGGCCTCTACTGCTCTTGCAGCAGCTTTTCCGTAACATGCAACCACTTCCTGGATCTGTTCTTTTGTAATTGCCTTAATTGTATAATTGCCAAAATTCATATCAGAAACAACCAGTATCTGCGCTTTTGAATCCATCCTTGCCGCAATAGAGCCCTGCCAGAGCTGAACGCCTGCTTTTCCACCATTTTCATGGATTGCGTCTGTCAGCTTTTTATGCCCTTCGATCAGGTGATCCTCACTAATAGACACAAAATGAGCCGGTGCACTTGGAGTATGTACAGCTGCCACTTCCACAATATTCAGCGCACATCCGCCTTTTGCTCTGGCTGCATGATAAGCGATCAGTTTATCTGTTACAGCGCCGTTTTCATCCGCCATTCTGGTCCCCATAGCCGGCATGATAATTCTGTTTTTCAGCTCCATATCACGAATTTTGATTGGAGAAAATACATGTTCAAACATTTTCCTGTTACCTCCTGATTTTGATTTTATTCGGTATTTTGCTTTTAATTATAAGTCTTAAGGACCAAAATTGATATTCATATTTCCTATAATCATTATCAATTATTTACTTTTTTATATATGTTCTGAATTGACTTGGCGTCTGATTCATATATTTAAAGAAACTACGCTGAAAAGAAGAAATACTTCCAAAGCCTACGTCACTGCTAATCTGTGTAACAGTCCGGTCTGTAGCAACAAGATAACTGCAGGCCATATGAATCCGAATTTCCTCCAGCAATTCCGAAACACTGCCTCCAAAAGCTTCTTTTGTCCTTCTCTCAATCAAATATGAATTTTTCTTCAGCTCTGTTTCCATTTCTTTCATCTGGAAATGATGATGAAAATTAAGTATAAGATAAATTAAAATCTGCAGAGCCTCTTCTTCCGAATGCATTTGCACACCGTTTCTGATATTTTTTGTCTGATACTCTCTCACACTTACATTCATGTAGCGTTTAAATACTCTGTAAAAATCTTCAACATTAGTAAATCCAAGGTAATCACTGATGTATTGAATATTCAGATCCGGAAAATGCAGCAGCGCACAGGCATTAAATACTTTTCCCATTTTCTGAAGCTGAAAAAAAGTATAACCACATCGTTTTACAATTTTACGATTTAATGTAACTGCAGTCATTCCCACAGCTTTTGCATACTCTTCCAGAGGTACGGTTTTACTTGTATCCAGTACCACTCTGTGGATAATGTCCCACACCTGATCCTTTTCCGAATTATCTTTTTTCTTCCTTTCCATAGCATATCTGCAATACAGTGCATGAAGCTGCATGGCAAGGTAAATGTTCATATTGTGCAGCAAAAATTTTTCTTCTTGTTCTTCTACCAACAGGTCATCTAAAATCCGAAGAACTCTTTGTTTTTCTTTTGGAGTCAGAGTAAACAACGGAGGAACCCCATAAATTAACATCTCATTTTCATTTGCCTTATGTTGTTCAAAACACAACAGCATAAATAATCCTATATGAAAAGAAACCTTTACACACTGCAAAGGTTTTCTAATATGTTCAATTTGATAAAAATGATGCATATAAAGGCAGAAAAAACTTCCCTCCTGGATCTGATATTTTTCTCCGTTGATACGGATATCTGCATCTCCATTTTTAACATAATAAATTTCTGTCATTTCATGAAATTTCTGCTCGACGTTTTTCTTTATTTCAAGTTCCTCTACATGAATCTGTTTTTCTTTTAAATTATAATAATCACTTCCGGTAAACCAATCCTTTTGATACCACATTCTTCCACCTCATTACAACAACCCGGCATTTATAATAAAAATCGACATACCCAAGATCAGCTTTGCTGCTTCTGGGAAATATAAATAATTTCTGTTTTAATGTCGTTCTTCTGCCATTTTTATCTTGGATATCATAGAGTATACCATTATCCTGTGTCAAAATACATACAAAAAACTCCCCAGAACCAAAGTCCTGAGGAGTTGTAAAATCTTTTGAAATTGTACGTCCCGAAACGTTTGATTATCGTTTAGGTAACTTGGAAGGCTTGATTTACTGGATTCTTGGAATGTGGTGTTATAAATCCTTATATAATGTACATTTAAGCCTTTTACTTACTATAAATCAGAATCATTTAAAATTCTACTTTCAGTTCGCCTTCTTTTTTAAAATAAGAACTACAAAAATAAGAAAAGAAGTCAAACCCAATAATACGTCTGCAAGATACAAGGATTTTGTAGAAATATACCCATAAACAGCACTTGCAAGAAAAAAAACTCCTATCAGGAAAAAAATTATTTTTAGCAATTTCATTTTGATGCTCCTTTCACTTTTTCAACAACGAATCAATCATTCATCTGATCATCTGATATACCCCAATTTTTGAGCTTTTATAATTGCTTTTATTGTCGAATCAACCTCCAGTTTCTCTAATATATTCTGAATATGATTTGTCAACGTTCTTTCAGATATGTATAGAATACTTGTAATCTCTTTTCTCTTCATTCCTTGTCCCAGGAAAGAAAGAATTTCTTTTTCGCGCTCAGTCAATACATCAACAAATACCAATGTCTGTGAAAAATATTCTTCGCCATTATAAATTTTTTCAATAATCTTTGTTAAAGAACGTGCATCAATATTTTTATTGGCAAATCCTTTTATTCCAATTTTCTTCGCTTCATATTGATATACCGGAAGATCATATCCTGTCAGTAAAAGAATTTTGGCTTTGGGTACATCTGCCAGTATTCTTTTCGCTAATTCAAATCCATCAACAGAAAAACCATTGCTCAGATTAACGTCTAACAAGATAATATCAAAAAAATCAATTCCCCAGCGATGCACAAATTCGCCATATTCTTTTTCGCTTCCTGCAATTTTCAGGCAATCAATTTTCATCGATTGTTTCAAAGTCAAAGATAAACTTTCTGCAAATAAACAATGATCATCGATTAACAAAAGATTCAATCGTATCCTCTCCCTTCATTTGAAACGCAATATGAATGACCAGACCAGATGGAACATTTTCTGAAAAACAGATTGTTCCATTCAGCGATTCCACTTGATTTTCAATTGTTTCCAGCCCTTTTCCTTTTTTCCAGTCTGATCCCATCAAAAAAATCCCATCATCTTTCAGAATCAGCTCCACCTGTCCTGCTTGATTTTTCAGAACTATTTCTACATTTTTTGCTTTTGAGTATTTAAATGCATTATTTACAATTTCTCTTATCCAACGATATACAATCGTGTCATATGGAGCAATTAATACAGTATCTCTGCTCATATCCAAGCTACAAAAAATGTCCTGCCCCGGATATTTCGCCTTGATCATATTCAATAGCAAATAATAATTCTCATATAAGGAGCAGGATGTTACCAGCTTAGGATCATATTGGTTCATCTTCTCTCGAATCCGTTGGTTCAAATGCTGAATTGTTTTTTCCATAATCCCCTTCGCTTCTTCCTGATCGTTTAATTGCAGTAACTGATTGACCGCATTCAGATCCTGAAGAACGTCATCATGTAAAAAATTGGAAAATTCTTTATAGATTTTTTCTTCTCTGAGAATCTGAGCAATTCCCAGTCCAAGCATCTTTGCTTTTGAAGTATTCCCTTCATATAATTGAAAAATGATGCTGAAAATATAAAGCATTTCAAAAAAGATTGTTCCATAAATCAAGAAATGCATCATGGATATTTTTAATATCAGAAGAAAAACAATAACCGTTACCAAAAGTAACAACACAATACTTAATAACACATTGATATCTCTTTTTACCTGTTTGTTGCGGAAAAACAATACTCCTGACAAAGTAAGCAGAATATTGAACAAAATCACGATCCATCCCACAGAAAACAAATCATAATGAATCCATCCCCATATGGGAATCGCCATATTGACAACAAATAATCCCATGCTCAAAAAAATCAGGAAGGTATAATTTCCTTTGAAAATAAACACGATTTTTTTTGCAAACATCATCATACAGCTGACAATCACAAGCAGCGATATCAAAATGTACAAATTAAAAATAACAGGTATGATATGAATTTTAAATACTGCAAAAGCGGCCAGGATTCCTGCCAAAACATATATCCTATATATCGTATCTAATTTTTTATCAATTTCCTCCTGACAAAATAACTGAATGCATATTTTCACAAATTTTTGCAAGATTACAATTGCTATCAAATATCCGATAAACAGAAACCGATCCTTAAACGTCATCAGATACAACAGATGTCCTTCACACAGAAAAAACATTAATAGAATATTTTTTCCAAGATCAGAAACACTGTGCAAACTCTTCAGAAAAATAATTTCACTCGCTTTAAACCCTGCATATAAGCTTATATATACGAAATTACTCTCTTCAAAGAAAAAATCTATATTACGAACTGCCCAGATAAAAAAAACAAAAGAGAGTACTTGATACAGTAAGAAAATTTTAAAAAAGCGTTTATTCCTCATAATCTAAATTCCTGACGTATAATTTTTCTGATATTTTTAATAAATAAAAGCTTAGTAGAACCATTGATAAAATTATGAGCAAGTCTGCTCTGCTCATTGCTTTTAGAAATAACAAACGACTCAGATAAGAAAACGGATTCCACTGTGACAGCCATTTTCCCACATTAAAGCTCCCCATAATCACCCCAATCAAACCAATGACAGGCGGAATCAGGTAACTTTTTGATATTACATTAAGCAAAAATGAAATATTGATCAACAAAACAATCACTGCGCTACTGCTGAGTATATATGGAGCAGCTATCAATATCATCTTGAATATACCAACTCCCCTGAAAAGCATAAATGGGATTGTGATAAAAAATCCCAGAAAAAAATAAAAATTCATAATCCATATGCAAAATATCCATTTTGAGTAAAAAAGTTTCTTTCCGGAAATCCCTTTTAGCGTAAATAATTGAATTCCATGATTTTCCTGGTCCACATAACAGGAAAAAGTAACAAAAATCGGAATCATGATTGGCAGCACAACTGAAACGAATAAATCTAATCCTGTGATCCATACCGCCGTCGATGGAATCCCGGACTCTTTCCAGGCAAAATACGATTGAAGCAGCACATTTCCCATACACACGAATAAAATACCATGCAGGAGTCTGTTCGCCTTAAATTTTAAAAATTCCGCTTTGAATAAATGAATCATAGAGCCTCCCATTTATAAATGAAAAAACTTACCGGCAATCCATACAAGAATCCCACCACAAATAACATTATACAGACAGAGAAGTATATTGGTAAAAAGATCCATATTCATACTTATATTTAAAAAATATCCAACTGCCATAAACGGAATATATTTTCCGAAAGAAATCCATTCCTGAAAAAAGACAGGCAGTAACAGTAACGGTATAGAGCACAGAATAGCTAACATTCCATTTTCGACCATCAAAAAAATCCCAAACACACAGGCACTGACAAAAAAGTTTCCAAAACATGACATAAGAAAAAACGGAAATGACAAAGCTATATTATTTTGCAGGCCATAATAACAATGGAGCACTGTCCCAAATAATATACAGGATAACAGCTGAGAGATTCCCTGAACAATGCTCACAACAAAAAACTTGGCAAAAATGACTTTGTATTTATTTTTCATTGTCAGCAAAAGTAACTCCCATGTGTGATCATGATACTCTTTTGATAAAACATGATAATCAAGAACAATCGAAAATAATATTGAGAATAAGGTAGAAGTATTGGTAAACCACAAAAGCTTCAGCAGATACGGATCAGTAACTCCATTAACACTTCCTGTAAAAAATTCGATCTCTATCACGGTAAATATAATCTGCATACAAATCAAGATGCTCAAACACAAATGCAGCGTTGTATTTTTCTTCGCTCTGCGAAACTCACCTTGCATTGCCCGTAGCATTAGCATCCACCCCTCTCGCTATTTTTAAAAATATCTTTTCCAGGTTTCTGTTGGCCGCTATTTCGTAAACAGATATCTTTCTTCTTTGTAATTCCCATAGCATATCCGGTATGTCTTTTTTGGAGATTGTTACTTCAAAAAGATTGCATTCTACCTCAAATGAGAGCTGTGCTTCTTCTAAAAATTGCTTCATTTTTTTCTCATCATCTACTTCCACACAATAACTTAACCCTGATTCATTGTATAATGTTTCCAAAGATCCCTGAAACACCATTTTCCCTTTTTGTATGATGCCAATAACATCGGAAATTTGTTCTAACTCCGCAATATTATGGCTGGAAATAAAAATGGTCTTTCCCTCTATTTTAGATAAATCATATAATAAATTTCTGATTTCTACAATCCCTTCCGGATCTAAACCATTCGTAGGCTCATCCAAAATCAATACCTCTGGATTATTCAAAAAAGCAAATGCAAGTCCTAATCTCTGCTTCATTCCAAAAGAAAACTCACTGACTCTTTTTTGCTTACTATTGCTCAGTCCGACTATATCCAGCACTCTGTCCACTTCTGACACGGGCTGCTCCAATACCTTTTGAATCATTGCTAAATTCTCATATGCCGTTAGATTTTTATAATAACTGGGAGAACTGATAAAAGCGCCAAATGCACGATAATCCTTTCTGATTTCCTGTAATGTTTTCCCTGAAAATTTTATTGTTCCAGAGGATACCGGGGTTAAACCGGTTAGCATTTTCATAGTAGTTGTTTTCCCCGCGCCATTCAACCCAATAAACCCATAAATTTTTCCTGAAGGAATATGAAGGTTGAGATGATCGATAATTTTTTTCTTTCCATATTGTTTGCATACATTTTCCAATACAATATCCATGTGGACCTCCCAATCAACACAAATTTTATTCTCGTTCATACTCGTTATACAAGTAATCCCTGGATGGTAATAATATTATAAAAAAATGAGCCCTTTTACATGAGTAAAAATGGCACATATTCAAACTATCTATTTATAATATAACTTTTGCAAAATCTGTATGGAACAAGATTCAATCTGAAAACTTCACTTTGATGAATGGTTGTCAAATGTCTTTTCGTACAAATGCAGTGTACATTTTCCTCATCACCACAATAAAAAAAGCCAATATTTTTTCATAAAAAAACTCCCCAGAACCAAAGTCCTGAGGAGTTGTAAAATCTTTTGAAATTGTACGTCCCGAAACGTTTGATTATCGTTTAGAGAACTGAAAAGGCTTGATTTTACGGAATTCTTGGAATGTGATGTTGCGAATGCGTTACAAACGCAAGGCTTCTCATTGCTCCTCAGAACACCTCGAAACTACTGCCTTTTCGCTTTGGAATTACGATAAACATCTGCGTTCATCTTATATTCCTTAAACAAATCACATAGCACCTCTAACGCCTGATAATCCAACGCTGACTTCACATATCCCGCTGTTGTATCATTTGTCGCTTTCTGCTTATATAGCAATTTTGCATTAGAAGCAATCTTTTTGCGACTCTTACGGATAAAAATCATCTCATTCTGTACAAGATCTTTATATGTATCGTCTGATTCATTTTCCAAATCATATAATTCAAGTTCTGATTCCGGAACCGGAATCATGTGGCTAATTCTTAATGTTCCTTTTAACTCTTTTTCACCAGCAGAATTTTTTACAACTATTCGAATAATAGGTACAATACTCTTCTTTATTACTTTAACAGCTCCAGCTATTTGATAATCCGAATCCTTTGGCGAAGACATTGGCACATAATAATTATATTGTCCAATCTGTAAAACTACTCCCAAATATTTTCTTGTATGTGTTCTAGAATTAATTTTATTGGAATATACGTTTGGAAAATCCTTACGAAGCCATTCCACATACTCATCAGAAACACTATATAGTTTGAATTCTTCCATTCGCATCTCCTTCATTTTTCTTATAGAGAAAATAAGGGAGCTAACGCTCCCTCTTGAGTTTAAAATTCTCCACTTATATGGCAGGAGCTCTCCCGAGTTTAAAATTTTCCACTTATATGGCAGGAACTCTCCCGAGTTTAAAATCTTCCACTTATATGGCAGGAACTCTCCCGAAGATAGATTTACTATCTATAAATAGTATATACTTTTTTTCTAAAAATAGCAATTCGTTTTCCAAAAAAACTCCCCAGAACCAAAGTCCTGAGGAGTTGTAAAATCTTTTGAAATTGTATATCCCGAAACGTTTGATTATCGTTTAGAGAACTGCGGAGCTCTACGAGCTGCTTTGAGACCGTATTTCTTACGTTCTTTCATACGTGGATCACGTGTAAGGAATCCAGCAGCTTTCAGAACTGGTCTGTACTCAGCGTCTGCCTGAAGCAGTGCTCTTGCAACGCCGTGTCTGATAGCACCAGCCTGTCCTGTGTATCCGCCGCCTTTTACATTAACGAGAACATCGAATTTGCCCTCTGTTTCTGTAGCAGCCAGTGGCTGACGAACGATAACTTTCAGTGTTTCAAGACCGAAATACTCATCGATATCTCTTTTATTGATTGTGATTTTGCCTGTACCAGGTGTAAGGTAAACTCTTGCGATTGATTTTTTTCTTCTTCCTGTTCCGTAGAATTTTGCGCTAGCCAATGTCTCTTACCTCCTCATTAAAATGTTAAGACTTCCGGTTTCTGAGCCTCATGTTTGTGCTCCGGTCCGGCATAAACGAAAAGTTTCTTGTACATGGTTCTTCCCAGAGGTCCCTTTGGAAGCATACCTTTAACAGCCAGCTCAATAACCTTTTCCGGTTTCTTAGCCATCATTTCTTTTAATGTGGTCTCTTTCATTCCGCCCACATAATCAGAGTGGTGATAATAAATCTTCTGATCCATTTTCTTTCCTGTTACTTTGATCTTGTCAGCGTTTACGATGATCACATAATCACCTGTATCTACATGCGGTGTAAACTGAGGTTTGTTTTTACCTCTTAATACACTTGCAACACCAGATGCCAGACGGCCCAGTGTGCAGCCTTCTGCGTCAACTACATACCATTTTCTCTCGATTTTATCTGGATTAGCCATATAAGTCTGCATGGTTTTACCTCCTGTTAATTATCAACGATTTAATTTGTCTGACCGCGGTATCCCGCGATAATAAATAATTCCTGGTGATCAGTGCAAAATAATCGCGGAAATGTCCGAAACCGCTGATAAAACGCCTTTGCCGGGGCTTTGGCTCAGGAGTTATCGCACTATGTCACATTGGGTAATTGTACTATACGCTTTATGTTCTGTCAATATTTTTTTCCATATTTTTATAGAAAAATGTAAAACAAACAAGGGAATATGAAATAAGTCTCTAAAAGGAAGAAAAGGGGGGCTGTGAAAAAACTGGATTGAGTTTTTTCACAGCCCCCCTCATTTTTATTTTGTTATGATGTCATTTAAAATAATTTTTTATCAGAACCTGTATTTCTTTCTCCCGGATATCCCCCTGATCTCCTCATTACTGTCTGACACTAAGCCGAACCAGAGCTCTCTGAAGCTTTGCTTTTGCGTTCTTATACTCCTGATCGGTCAGCCCAGTACGCTCCAAGACTGCCTCTGCTCTTTTCTTTGCCGCCTCAGCTCTGGCTTTGTCAATATCTTCCTTCCACTCCCAGGTGATTGCCAGAAGACTGCATTTACCGTCTATAACAGAAAGCATCCCGCCAATGCAGGCTGCCTCCCGTCTGGTTCCGTCCTCCATGACCACATGGGCCTCTCCCATGCCAAGAGCTGTACAGAAATTGCAGTGACCGGCAAGAATCGCCAGATCGCCTGTAATGCTTCTGCACACCACACGGGCTACATTTCCTTCAAACAGAAGACCATCCGGTGTTCCGATCTGCAATGGAAAGGTGCTCATAAACGGCCTCCTTTACTGTTTCTTTGCCTTTTCAAAAACTTCATCAATAGTGCCTGAGAACAGGAAACAGCTTTCCGGAACATCATCACATTCTCCATCCAGGATCATACGGAATCCTCTCAGAGTTTCCTTCAGCGGAACATATTGTCCAGGCATACCGGTAAACTGCTCTGCCACAGAAAAGCTCTGAGACAGGAATCTCTGGATTTTTCGCGCACGGTTTACAGAAAGCTTATCTTCCTCGGAAAGCTCATCCATACCCATGATGGCGATAATATCCTGAAGCTCTTTATACCGCTGCAGTACCTGCTGCACACGGCGGGCAATTTCATAATGTTCGGTTCCCACTATTTCCGGAGAAAGAATACGGCTGCTGGATTCCAGCGGATCTACAGCCGGGTAAATACCCTGGCTGGCAATATCACGAGAAAGTACCGTAGTTGCATCCAGATGAGAGAACGTAGTTGCCGGAGCCGGGTCTGTCAGGTCATCCGCAGGCACATACACAGCCTGTACGGAAGTAATGGAACCTTTGCGAGTAGATGTGATACGCTCCTGCAAAGCGCCCATTTCTGTAGCCAGGGTAGGCTGATAGCCTACTGCTGACGGCATACGTCCAAGCAGGGCGGAAACCTCTGATCCGGCCTGGGTAAAGCGGAAAATATTATCAATGAACAAAAGCACATCCTGATTTTTCACATCACGGAAATACTCAGCCATGGTAAGTCCGGAAAGACCTACACGCATACGGGCTCCCGGCGGTTCGTTCATCTGACCGTAAACCAGAGCTGTTTTGTCAATAACTCCACTTTCCTGCATTTCATTATAAAGATCGTTTCCCTCACGGGTACGCTCACCAACACCGGTAAATACAGAAAGTCCTCCATGGGCAGTGGCAACATTGTGGATAAGTTCCATGATCAGAACTGTTTTTCCCACACCTGCACCGCCAAACAGACCGATTTTTCCACCTTTTGCATAAGGGCAGATCAGATCAACGACCTTGATTCCTGTTTCCAGGATTTCTGTCGCCGGAGTCTGTTCCTCGTAGGACGGCGCCGGACGATGGATTGCCCAGCGTTCCTTGATTTCCGGCTCCGGGCGGTTATCCACCGGTTCACCCAGAAGATTAAAAACACGGCCCAGACACTCTTCACCTACCGGAACCGTAATGGGGCCTCCGGTATCTACTGCCTTCATGCCCCGCACCAGACCGTCTGTGGAGCTCATGGCAATACAGCGGACTGTATTATCACCTATCTGCTGAGCCACCTCCACGATCAGCTTTGCGCCTTTATTATCAACTTCAATGGCATTGAGAAGTGCCGGCAGTTCATCGTGCGCAAAGCGGATGTCCAGAACCGGACCGATGACCTGCACAACTTCGCCAACGTGTTTCTCGCTCATTTATGAATCTCCTCTATTTTTTGTTATCATCCGAAGCATTGCTGTCGTTACTGTTCACTCCGTTCACAATAACTTGCTGCCCGCAGTCAGCTTTACAGCCCCTCCGCACCTGCAACGATCTCTGTAATCTCCTGAGTGATGCTTGCCTGACGGGCCCGGTTATAAAACAGGTTCAGCTGATCGATCATCTCTCCTGCATTTTTTGTGGCTGCATCCATGGCTGTACGTCTGGCTGCCAGTTCACTTGCCAGACTGTCACATACACCGCCGTAGATCAGCCCTGCCAGGTATTCCGGGACAATGGCATCAAACACTTCTGTGCTGCCCGGCTCATAAAGGATCAGATTTCTGACTGTAGATTTTTCTGTTTCTGAACTGTTTTTCAGATCTGTCAGAGGAAGTACGGAAAAAACATCCGGCTGCTGCGAAAGCATGGACACAAAGCTGGTGTAGCAAAGTTCAATATGTCCGAATTCTCCTTCCCGGAATTTTCTGCAGAGAATATCTGCAATTGCAAAACAGTCCCCCACAGAAATATCTGCGATTTCCCCGAATTCTTCTGTAACCATCTCAATTTTCCTTCGGCTGCAATATTCCACAGCCTTTTTTCCTACAGGCAGAACCACATAATCCCGTCCGGCACAGTCCTCTTCCATACATTTGAACAGATTGGCATTATAACCTCCGGCCAGGCCTCGGTCACCGGCAATCACTACATAACAGAATTTTTCACTTCCGGCCTCTGCCGCATACACAGAGCTGAAATCTGTATTATTCACAGCAATGTCCTTCAGTGTATTGTGCAGAGTGTGGAAATAAGGCCGGCAGACCTCAGCCCGCTCTTTTGCCTTACGCAGCTTGGAGGATGCTACAAGTTCCATTGCCTTGGTAATCTGCATGGTACTCTGTACACTTTTAATACGCAGCTTTACCGCTTTCATGTTTGCAGCCATACGGTCTCCTCCTTACTGTTTTGCAGCTTCCATTTCCAGAAAATCCCCTGTAAAATTTTCCAGAGCTTTTTTTAATTTTTCCTCTGTTTCTTTTTCCAGTTTTCCTGTACTGCGGATTTCCTGCATAGCTGCCGCTCCGTCTGCATCAGAATCCAGAAAACTGTACAAGTTTTTCTCGTACCGGCGCACGTCCTCGGTTTTTATATCTTTCAGGACTCCATTGATCACCGCATACAGGATCGCCACCTGTTTTTCCACCGGAACCGGCTCATTCTGATCCTGCTTCAATACTTCTACAATACGCGCTCCCTGCTCCAGACGAGCCTTTGTATCCGCATCCAGATCAGAGCCAAACTGTGCAAAACTCTGCAGCTCACGGTACTGCGAATAAATCAGCTTCAAAGTTCCGGCAACTTTTTTCATTGCCTTTATCTGCGCATTTCCACCAACTCGGGACACGGAAATACCCGGGTTTACAGCCGGCATAACGCCGGAATGGAAAAGTTCTGTTTCCAGGAATATCTGACCGTCTGTAATAGAGATCACATTAGTCGGAATATAAGCTGATACGTCTCCGGCCTGTGTTTCAATAATAGGAAGCGCAGTCAGAGAACCTCCGCCATGCTCGTCATCCAGCTTGGCCGCACGCTCCAGAAGTCTGGAATGAAGATAAAATACATCTCCCGGATAAGCCTCACGTCCCGGAGGACGACGTATCAGAAGAGAAAGCGCACGGTATGCAACCGCATGTTTACTCAGATCATCATAAATGATCAGCACGTGCTTTCCTTTGTTCATAAAGTATTCGCCCATTGTACATCCCGAATACGGCACAATATACTGTAACGGACTTGCCTCGGAAGCAGTAGCAGCTACTACCATGGTATATTCCATGGCTCCGTTTCTGGTAAGTGTTTCTACCAGAGAGGCAACTGTGGATCTCTTCTGTCCAATGGCAACATAGATACAGATCATATCCTTTCCTTTCTGGTTAATGATCGTATCCACTGCCAGCGTTGTTTTTCCGGTCTGACGGTCACCGATGATCAGCTCTCTCTGTCCTCTTCCAATAGGGATCATGGAATCGATTGCCTTAATCCCTGTCTGCAAAGGCTCGTGTACTGAACGTCTTTCGCAGATTCCCGGCGCCGGGCTTTCAATAGCCCTGAATTCTTCTGTTACAACAGGCCCCGCTCCGTCAATAGGCTGTCCCAGAGCATTGACAACACGGCCGATCATAGCTTCTCCCACCGGAACTGACACTACCTTTCCGGTACGTTTCACTGTCTGGCCTTCACCAATATTCTCACCGGAACCAAATAATACAATAGACACACTGTTTTCTTCCAGGTTCTGCGCCATGCCGTAGCTTCCGTCTTCAAATTCCAGAAGCTCTCCTGCCATACAGTTCACAAGTCCGCTGGCTCTGGCAATTCCGTCACCTACCAGCAGAACTGTACCTGTTTCATCCTGTTTGATGGTGTTTTCGTAATATTTGATCTGACTGCGGATGACCCTGGATATCTCTTCAGGTTTTAATTGCATGTTTCCATACCATCCTTTAAACAATTATTTCGTCAAGTTTTCTGGAAAGACCGGACAAACGGCTCTGGACTGTACCATCCAGAAGCTTTCCTTCCAGCTCTACGCGAAGTCCTGCCACTACGGAAGTATCTTTCTTCTGAACTAAAGATACTTTTTTGCCGCTGATCTTTTCCAGTTTCTGTTTCAATGCCTCTATCTGAGCGTCACTTAAAGCCACTGCGCCTGTCACCACTGCCTCGGCAATTCCATGATCCGCGTTATAACGCCTTCTGAATTCTTCACAGCAGCTTCCATATTCTCTAAGAATATTCCGCTCACATAAAAGCTTTATAAAATTCACCAAATATTTCTGTGCCTGTGAGCCAAAGGCTTCGTCTATAAGCTTCGTCCTCTCCTCCCAGGGAATCGACGGTTCGCTTAAAAGCTTCATGTAATCCGCATTTTCATGAAAAATCTGCCGGATTTCTTCCATCTGTCCGCCTATGGCTTCCACAAGCTGTTCTTCGACAGCAAGCTCATACAGGCTGCCGCCGTACGTTCTGGCAGTCTGTGTCATGATGTCTCACCCACATTCGCAATAAAATCATCAATGAGTTTCGCATGATCTTCTTCAGAAATTTCTCTCTCGATCACTTTACCTGCTATCTCCATTGCCATGCCGCCAATTTCATCCTTGATCTCATTGACCGCTTTTCGTTTTTCCTGTGCAATATCTGATTCTGCCTTGGCTTTCATGGCTGCCGCCTGACTTGCCGCCTCCTTCAGAAGCTCCTCGCTCTGAACCGCCGCTGTCTTCTGGGCTGCTGCCACGATCTCATTGGCTTTGTTTCTGGCATCCCGTATGCCCTGCTCATACTCAGATTTCATAGTTTCGGCCTCTTCTTTTGCTTTTACCGCCTCCTGAATCTGAGCGTCTGCCAGTTCTTTACGTTTTGCCAGCATATTATTGATCGGTTTAAACAAAAACCTTTTGATCAGATACACCTGTAAAAAAAGATTGCAGATCTGTGCAATAAAGGTCCAGGGCACAATTCCAACTAATTCCTGTACCTGCATAATTTAACCTCCTGTTCTTATACCCGACTGTTATCCCAGGAACTTCATGAACATGCCAGGCGCTACAAAGATCAGCAACAGACCTGTAACAAAACCATAAATACCGGTTGTCTCTGCAATGGCACAGCCAAGAAGCATAGTAGAAGTTACTTCTCCTTTACATTCCGGCTGACGTCCGATAGCCTCAAGCGCCTTTGCCACAGCGTTACCTTCACCGATACCAGGTCCGATACCGGAAATAAGCGCACATCCTGCTCCAATCGCACATCCTGCCAGCGCAATACCTTTTGCTAAAATCTGAAAATCCATAATACAAACCCTCCTGTTATTTTGATTTTTTGTTGTTCTTCTTATTCTTCTGCTGCATTGGCAATGTACATAACCGTCAGCATACAGAATATAAATGCCTGCATAAAGCCTGAGAACCAGTCAAAGTAAACAGACAGAACTGCAGGAATACCCACGTCAAGAATGGGGATTTTTGCCAGGACATCTCCTACAATACCTGGAAGAAGTCCCAGAAGTGCCGAGCTGGCAACTGCCAGTGCTCCGTAGATCAGTCCGTTGATAACCACACCGGAAAGAATGTTTCCAAAATGTCGGCATGCCATACTGATAGGCGTAGCCAGTTCAGAAAGAACGTTAAAGGGCGTCATAATGGCAATCGGTGTTGTAAAGCCTTTCAGATATCCGCCCACGCCGCCTGTCTTAATCTTCTGAGCAGTGATCATGATAAATACCACAACCGCCCAGGCAGCCTCCGTAGACAGATCTGCCGTAGGGCTTCGCAGACCGATCAGACTGATCAGATTGGATACAATACTTGTGGCAAACAAAGCCGCTACAAAGGGAATCAGATGGCGGAATTTTTCTCCCATGTTCCCAACCACGAATTTATTTGCCTGTTCCACGATCATTTCTGCCAGCGCCTGCCTCTTGGAAATATTCTCCACCTTCAGATCATGGGTCAGCCAGATACAAAGTCCTGTGATCAGAATCATAACGATCCAGCTTACGATCATTGTTTCACTGATCTGCAGATCTCCCAGAATGGGAATTTCCGTTGGAATGGTAAAATAGACTTTCGCTCCGGATATGTCCAGTTCCATGTACGCTTCCACCTCCTGTCTTTTTTATTTATAAAATATTATGGAAAACTGCTGTCCATTATTTACAGTCAGTATTCATCCTATTTTTCTTAAAAATCGCATTCAGCTTGATTCCCATAGACGGGAACAGAAGTGGCAAAAGCCCTGCTGCAAACTGAAAACAGGGCGCAATAATAGCGGCGATTCCCCAGCCCACCTGAAGAAGCATTCTCTGAGAATAGCTGGCTTTCAGTCTCATACGCGCAGCCCCCTCGTCCTCACAGGATGCAGCCTTCTGTACGGTAAGTCCCATAAGAAAAAAGTTCAGTACAGCCACTGCTCCGCCTCCCAGTCCGCCAAGGATCACTGTGTAATCAAAGGGTATCTTTTCCGGAATTGCCCCGTGAAGAACTGCAAATACGACCCACATAAGGACAACTCCTGCCAGTGTATAAAGGATCACCTTTTTTGTTTCTTTTTTTACTGCCGACTGAATTTCACCAAACATATTATCTCTTCCCTTCTGTTATTAAATACATACTTTCACAGTTAAATGTATCTTTTCCTGCTTCGTATTCTTTTCCGGATTATCCGAATCTACATATGCCTGTTAAAAGATACTTTTTTATGTTTTTTCTTTTCTTCTTTTTTCTGGTCTTCCATGATCTTCAGATAAAGTTTATAGGCTACCATAAATGAACCTCCCAGTCCAAAAAAGAACCCCGGAATATAAACCCATGCTCCCACACCTGCATGAATGTTAAGCCACCAGCACAAAGCCAGACATAGGAATATGGGTGTCACAAAAGACAGTCCAAACTGTGTCAGCATGGTAATATTTTTCAGCATATCAGCCATATTTTTCACAACTGCATTCTCCTCATTGCATTCATCTATACACCTCCGCCAGTAACGTTGTGGATATTTTATCATAATTGTATAAAAAATACAACTTTTTATTGTATATATTAACGACTTTTTATTCTACAAAAAGAAAAAATATGTAAATATTTTAAACTTTTTGTCGTTTTTTCTCCGCATTTCCTATAAAAATATCACATCAATATTCTTATTTAACTGTATTGATATTTCACATTGATTTTGGCAAATACCATTCCCACCCATTTCTATACCTCCCCGTACTTTATCATCCACTTCTCCTGGATTTTATGGCTGAAATTCTCCGTTCTGATCATCCGACAATTCCTCCAAGCTTTTGCCAATCCACGCATCAAAACTTCTATAAATCCCCATTCCTTCTTTCTCTCAATCCTCCGCTCCGGACTTCCACAATTCCTGCCTGTATTCCAGAAAGTTCCAACAATCTTCTGGCAATCCCCCTACTCCTGCTTTCTCTCAATCCCCCGCGCCGGACTTCCGACAATTCCTGCCTGTATTTCAGAAAGCTACAACAATCTTCTGACAATCCCCCTACTCCTTCTTTCTCTCAATCCTCACTCTGCATTTCTGCATACTCTCCTGCACATTCAGATATCCCGATCCGTTTTTGCATAAAAAAATCCCGGAAACTCTGTCTGATAGACTTTCCGGGATTCTTTCCTGTGTGCTGAATTTTATAAACACAGATTCTTCTTATTTTTCGTATTCTACAACAACGGTTTCCCCTGGTACTGCAGCACCTGCGTGAGGGGTTACACCTTTTATATCGTCCATGTTTGTGATGATCATAGGAGTTACACAGCTATAGCCTTTTTCTTTAATGAAATCCATATCAAATTCCATCAGAAGATCTCCTTTTTTTACAGAAGCTCCGGCTTCTACCTTTGGAGTATATCCCTCTCCCTTCAGGGCAACTGTATCCATTCCGATATGGATCAGAAGCTCCAGACCATCCTGTGTGTTTACACCGATTGCATGTTTTGTATCAGCGATCATGGATACTGTTCCGTCTGCCGGGCTGTAAACCTTGCCTTCAGACGGCTCAATAGCAATTCCATCGCCCAGAATCTTCTGAGCAAACATCGGATCCTCAATATTTTCCAGCAGTACTGCCTCGCCCTTTAACGGCGCATAAAGCTTATTGTTTTTTTCTTTTTTACCAAATAACCCTTTAAACATGATCGTATCCTCTCTTTCTTTTTTCCTATCCTAACACATTTTCCCCTGTTTTTTCAATACAATCTGTGACTGTAAAAATGTTTTGTCCCGGGTTTTGACAAAACTGAAACTGTCCTCTCTGTTCCTCACAGCAGAAAGGAGGATGCCGCAGCACCCTCCCCACCTGTTATGTATATTATTTACATAATTTTTTGAACTCGTCCGCTACGAACTGAACCTGTGTACCGATAATAACCTGTACATTTGTTTTGCTCGGACGGATAACGCCTGCTACGCCAGCTGATTTGATCTTTTTCTCATCAACCTGAGTGTAGTCTTTGATCTCAAGACGAAGTCTTGTGATGCAGTTGTCGATTGTGGACACGTTCTGCGGTCCTCCAACACCCTCAAGGATGATCTTTGCAACTGTTGTAAAGTCGTTGTTTGCAAGAACTACTTTTGTTTCATCTTCATCGTCGTCTTCACGTCCCGGAGTTTTAAGATTAAACTTGGTGATTGCGAAACGGAATACCACGTAGAATACGATAAATGCAGCGATTCCAAGAGGAATGATCAGCCATGTTTTCTGTGCAGCCGGCAGAGATGCGGAGAACAGAAGGTCTGTAGCACCTGCGGAGAAAGAAAATCCTGCACGGAATCCAAGAGCTACTGTAATAAATGTAAAGATACCATAAAGCAGAGCATAGATTACATACAGTACAGGAGCAAGGAACATAAATCCAAATTCAAACGGCTCTGTAACACCGCAGATGAAGGAACATACTGCTGCGGAAGCTACAAGACCGATAGCGATTTTTTTCTTGTTGTCTTTTGCTGTATGGATCATAGCAAGAGCTGCACCCGGAATACCAAACATCATACATGGGAAGAATCCGGACATGTACATACCAAGGCTCCATGAAACATCTGCAGATGTCTTTCCAGCCCAGAAATTAGTAAGGTCGCCAAGTCCGATAGTATCAAACCAGAATACGTTGTTCAGAGCATGATGCAGACCTGTCGGGATCAGAAGTCTGTTCAGGAATGCATAGATACCAGCACCAAGAGCGCCCATGTTTGCAATACCTTCGCCTAATGCTACCAGTCCGCCGAAGATCAGAGGCCAGATAAACAGAAGAATTGCAGCAACGATAATGGAAACAACACCTGCAACCATAGCTACGCAGCGTTTTCCGCTGAAGAATGCCAGCCAGTTCGGAAGTTTTGTGTTTTTAAACTTATTGTAGCATGTGGAACCGATCACACCGGCAATGATACCGATAAACGGGTTTGCGATTTTCTGGTAAGCCAGAAGCTGTGTTGCATTTTCAGCAACGCCAGGTCTGATAATTGTAACAACTGCTTCGCTGAGAAGAGTTGTCATCATCAGCCAGGATGCCAGTGCTGCAAGACCAGCAGTTCCGTCATGATCGTCAGACATACCTACACCAACACCGATTGCAAACAGAATTGCCATGTTATCGATGAGGGCTCCGCCTGCCTTTACGAGAAACAGACCGATTGTAGGGATAAGACCAGTGATCTCACCACCCTGCATAGTTGCCGGACACATCAGATATCCAATACCCATAAGGATACCGCAGATCGGCAGACATGCAACTGGAAGCATCAGGGCTTTTCCAAGTTTTTGAAGCCATTTCATCATAATGAGAATCCTCCTTCTTTTTCGCTTGTGATTTATGACAAAATTTATCTTTTTGTGCTATTTTTCGACATTTTTCCAATAGCATTCGGTTTAGCGCCGATAAACTTTGTACATTTTTCACAATTACGTTAATTCGTGTTTACTTTAACAGATAATATTCCCTAAGTCAATATATTTTTTTATGATTAGTTTATAAATTTTTTAGTTTTTTTATATATTATTCAGTCGGTCAAAAAAATTTTTATGTACCTTGCTGCAAAACACTTTCCGAACCTCTTGATTTCCGAAATATCTACAGCTATAATAACCTTATATTTTTCAAGAATTTTCAGACTTTTATCCCGGATTGGAAATGGAGGATGATATTTTGCAGAATATGACAAAATATGCCCTGAAGGAATCCCTGAAGCGACTTCTTCTCAAAAAGTCCCTGGATCGGATCACCATCAATGATCTGACCTCAGACTGCGGAATCAGCCGCATGACTTTTTATTATCATTTCAGAGATATCTATGATCTGGCAGAATGGACCTGTCTGGAGGAATCCAGAAAAGCTCTCCAGGGCAAAAAGACATATGATACCTGGCAGGAAGGTCTTGTACAGATTTTTGAGGCTGTTTACGAAAATAAAATTCTTGTACAGAATGCCTGTCATGCCATTGGAAGAGAAAAAATCGAGAATTATCTTTTTAAGCTCACTCATGATCTGATCATGGGGGTGGTGCAGGAACAGTCCGCAGGTCTTTCTATTACAGAAGAACAGAAAAGCTTTATTGCTGATTTTTACAAATACAGCCTTGTGGGTATCCTTCTTGACTGGATCAGCCAGGGACTAAAAGGCGACTACCAGGCGATCACAGACAATATCTGTACCACTCTTCACGGATGTATTGCAAATTCCATTCATAATTATACAGTTCAGGAGAAATGATAAACTTTTTATCATTTCTCTTTTTTTGTAAATTGAACCACACGTAAAAGGGCAATACTATAATATCACAACAAAAGTACATCTGTTTTCAGAAAGGTGGTTTTTTAATGGCAAAAAAAGGTATGAAAATCGGTCTTGCTCTGGCCGCAGGCGCAGGCGCCGCAGCTGTACTGGCAAAAACAACAGCAAAAGAACATAAAACAGCTGCTCCGGCGTCAAACAGTGATTACCGGAATACAGAGCGTGGAAAATATGAAAAAAACAGTAAGGGCATCTACTACAGCAACGGAAACTATGAAGCCTTTGCCCGTCCGGAAAAGCCGGAAGGCGTTGATCACAAAAATGCCTACATTGTAGGAAGCGGTCTTGCCTCTCTCGCTGCCGCCTGCTTTCTGGTGCGTGACGGCCAGATGCCCGGCTCTCATATCCATATTCTTGAGGCAATGGATATTGCCGGCGGAGCCTGTGACGGTATCTTTGATCCCAGCCGCGGCTATATCATGAGAGGCGGTCGTGAAATGGAAAACCATTTTGAATGTCTGTGGGATCTTTTCCGGAGCATTCCTTCACTGGAAACACCAGGCGCATCTGTTCTGGATGAATATTACTGGCTGAACAAACACGATCCCAACTATTCTCTTTGCCGTGCCACAGTCAATCGAGGACAGGACGCCCATACAGACGGCAGATTTAATTTAAGCCAGAAGGGCTGCATGGAGATCATGAAACTTTTTATGACAAAAGATGAAGATCTTTATGATAAAAAAATCGAAGACGTCTTTGATGATGAAGTGTTCAATTCCACCTTCTGGCTGTACTGGAGGACCATGTTTGCCTTCGAAAACTGGCACAGTGCGCTGGAAATGAAGCTTTACTTCCAGAGATTTATCCACCATATTGCAGGACTTCCCGATTTCAGCGCTCTGAAATTCACCAGATATAACCAGTATGAATCCCTGATTCTTCCTATGCAGAAATACCTGGAAGCTGCAGGTGTTGATTTCCAGTTCGGCACAGAAGTTACAAACGTGCTTTTTGACTTTAAAAACGGTAAAAAAATCGCTTCTGCCATTGAGTGCAGAGTAAAGGGTGTAGAAAAGGGAATCGTCCTTACAGAAAACGATCTTGTTTTTGTCACAAACGGAAGCTGTACGGAAGGAACCATTTACGGAGATCAGAACCATGCCCCCAACGGAGATGCGGAGGTTCGTACAAGCGGCTGCTGGAATCTCTGGAAAAATATTGCAAAACAGGATCCCAGCTTTGGACATCCGGAAAAATTCTGTTCCAATATTAATAAGACCAACTGGGAATCTGCAACCATCACAACACTGGATGAAAAAATCATTCCTTATATTACCAATATCTGTAAACGTGATCCCCGTACCGGAAAGGTTGTTACCGGTGGTATCGTAAGCTGCAAGGATTCCAAATGGCTGTTAAGCTGGACCATTAACCGTCAGGGACAGTTTAAAGAACAGGATCCTGATAAAGTGTGCGTATGGGTATACGGACTGTTTACTGATGTTCCCGGCGATTATGTAAAAAAACCAATGAAAGAATGTACCGGTAAAGAGATCACAGAAGAGTGGCTGTATCATCTGGGTGTTCCCACTGAACAGATTCCTGAGCTGGCAGAAAAAAGCGCTGTCTGCGTTCCTACTATGATGCCTTATATTACAGCATTCTTCATGCCAAGAACAAAAGGCGACAGACCGGATGTTATTCCGGACGGCTGCATAAACTTTGCTTTCCTTGGACAGTTTGCAGACACACCAAGAGATACCGTATTTACCACAGAATATTCTGTGAGAACAGCAATGGAGGCCGTGTATGGACTTCTTGGCGTTGACAGAGGTGTTCCTGAAGTGTGGGGAAGCGTATACGATATCCGTGAACTTCTCAGCAGTACCGTAAAGCTTATGGACGGAAAATCCCCGCTGGAAATCGAACTTCCCGGTCCACTGAACGCTCTGAAAAAGCCTGCTCTGCGTTTTGTTAAAGGCACTGTGATCGAAAAGCTTCTGAGAGATTGCGGAGTATTAAAAAACGGAATGTAAGGTTCTCATAAAAATATCTCACCATACATGAGCCTGACAAAAATACCAGGGTGCGCGATCAAAAGATCATGCACCCTGGTATTTTTAGTTTTATAAGTTCCGTTATTCTGTTATACTCACTGTTTTATTCTTTCACCGGATATTTTCCGGATATTCCACGCCCTCAGGAAGAGGATCCCATTCGTTCAGTCCTATACTCTGCTTAAACTTTGCCTGTTCCAGAGTAAGGGGTTCCAGATCATCTTTCAAGTATTCCAGAAGTTCATCTATTCCCTCTCTTGTGGCGTTATCTACCAGAAAAATACGCTCGCATCCCACATTTTCCAGCCACTGGCGAACCATGGGAATATTGGCATGAGGCGAATGGATCTTGGTAATTACCCCAATCAGCGGACGAAGAATAAAATTTTTGCCTCCCGGACCAAAAAGGCTGAAAGGCTCGTCTGCTGCCTGAACCATGGCAACCACATCCGCTTCAAAGGAAAAACACGCCAGACCCACGCTGAAATGCTTGGATTCCGCATACTCTCCCGGAGAATCAATGGTATTATCTTCTGTGTTGGTATATTGAGTTTTTTCGTAGTGAAGCGTTTCGCCCTTCAGAGCCTGTGTCAGAGAAGTCTTTCCCGCTTCACTTCTTCCCATTAAAAATAATTTTTTCATTTTTTGCCTTATCCTGTTTTTCAGCTTTTATGAACTTCACAGGTTTTAAATCCAAGCACCTGGTCAAAGAACCTGACAACTTCCTCCACCGCAGTCTGAACCTGACTCAGCCCTCCGGTAAGGATCAGAGTTCCGCAAAACCTGTCCATAAATCCAATCTGAACGTCTGCTGCCTTGATCGCCACATCTGCCGCAACTACAACTGCCTCCCATGGAGTAAAACGGATCATTCCAACAGCTTCTCCTCTGTGATCCTCTCCCTGATGGACGCCGATATGAAGTCCCAGATTTTCATAAATACATGCCTCCGACGGGCTGATCACATGCGCCAGACATACTTCCTTGCCCGGAACACGCACACGGGTCAGACGCAGCCGTTTTCCTTTCAGGTGTTCATAGTCATCCTGAAACAGCTTTTCCAGCAGTTCCTCTCTTTTTATCCGAGCCATAACTGTACTTCCTATCTCTTTGTAATGTCGCAGACAACATATCCCAGTGAGTCACGGAAATAATCCACAACCTCTGTAAGCGCTGACATAACATCTGAAATTTCTCCTGTAATGATCAGCGTTCCTGTAAAACGGTCTGCAAATCCCAGATATACATTTCCGCTTTTTACTGCAATATCAGAGGCGATCACCGCAGATTCCGGCGGTGTCATATTCATAATCCCGATAGCGGAAGATCTGTAATCCACCTGTGGGTTCAGCCCCAGTTTCTGATATATGATCGGAGCCGGGCCACCCATTACATGGGCAAAAGTAATTTCCTTACCGGCTACCGTTTCCTGTACAATTCTAATCTGTTCTCCATGATCGTTTGCCATTTTATCTGTTCCTCTCTTTCAGAAAGTTTCCGACATAATTTCTCTTTATAAATCATACTATCAGGAAAATCCCCTGTCAAGTTGATTTCTTTTTTTAAACCGTTAAAAAAATGCCCCCTTTTATACCATCCATGATATAAAAGGGGACGAAAAATCAAAGGGAATCCATCCAGCTATATTCTCCGTTTTCTTTTACTCCGTAAAAATCACCGAAGCTCAGGCTGAAGATTCTATCTTTTTTATCACTGAGATCAATCTGATTCTTGATCAGGTACTGGTAAATTCCGTCATGTGAGATATCACCCTGCTGAAGAAAGCCTGCCAGTTTATTGTCTGTAAAGATCGCTCTCTGATACTGATTGGATGCCTCTCTGGCAATAACTTCATCTCCATCTTCCGGATTCAGTTTTCCCACACACAGGGAAACCAGCCCGAAGAAGTTAATGGTGTTCTTTGCTGCAAATCGGTCTTCGTACTGATACTTATTACCCAGAACCATATTCTGAGCTGCAATTTTGCCCTGTTTCTGTGCATTGGGCCAAATTCCGGAAAGACCGGTCACATCACCTGCCGCATAGACATCATGTACGCTTGTTTCCAGATAATCGTTTACCTGGATTCCGCGGTCTATGATCAGACCGCTGTCCTCAAATCCTGCCACAGCGCTTCTCACTCCGGCTGCCACGATCACCAGATCGCAGGGAAGCTTCTCTCCGTCATCCAGGACCACATGGGTAACTTCACCGGCATCATTACAGATAGTATCTGCGCCTCTTCTTCCAAGGCGGAACTGACATCCTGCCTGTTCAAAAAGCTTCTGATACTGGGCTGCTCCTGTTTCATCCATCTGAATAGGAAGGATTCTGTCAGCCATTTCAACAATCACAATATCCTTTTTCTGCTCCAGAAGCCCATAAGCCGCATCCAGACCTACCAGTCCAGATCCGATTATCACAACTTTCTGAGCGTTTTCTGCACATTTGTCAATTGCTTTGGCATCACTTAAATGACGCAGTCCAAACACGTTTGGCGCAGTACGAAGAGCTCCCACAGGAGGAATAAAGCTTTCAGCTCCGGTAGCGATCAGAAGTTTGTCATAAGAACATACAAAGCCTTTATCGCAGATCACCTGTTTCTTTTCTGTATCCAGCTTTTCCACCCGCTGTCCTGTAGCCTGTGTGATCCTGTTCTTTTCAAAGAAATCGAAAGGCACAAAATTCAATTCGTCCTCATTTCTTTCATGACTCAGATATTTATGGAGCATACATCTGGAATGTGGTTTTTCATCCACAGAAATCATTGTGATTTCATCCTGCGGGGCCAGTTCACGAAGAGTTTTGGCTGCAGTCATACCTGCTGCGCCTATTCCAATTATCACATATTTCATATGCTATACCTCCTCTACGTGAATTGCCTGTTTTGGACAGGCTTTTACACAGCTTGGCTCTCCGCCAAGATCTTTGCAGAAATCACATTTGATAACCACAGATTTTGTGGCGTCATCCGGTTTCAGGACTCCGTAAGGGCAATTCATTACGCACATAAAGCAGGAGCCGCATTTTTCTTTGTCGTAATAAACATGTCCGTCCTCCGGATTCTTGGTAAGGGCGCCGCTCATACAGGAGAGCACGCACTCCGGCTGGTCACAGTGACGGCAGAATATCGGACGATAAGTACCGTCTGGCTGTTTATAGATAAAGTTACGGCTTTCATTTTCGATATCGTTCAGATCCAGTGTGTAAATATCTCCGGAATCCTTTCTGTGCGCCTGCATACAGGCAAGGCTGCAGTTTTTGCATCCGTCACATTTTTCAGCCTCTATGATAATTCTTTTCATATAAGCAGCCTCCTTTTTAAATATTCAGGCCAGAACGTTTTTCCATAATAATCTTTTCCAGAATATCTGCACTTTCTTTTGCATCTCCGTTAATGATTACCTGACCACCTGTAAGCTGTTTCATATCCTCTGTCAGAACCTTTGTTACCAGCTTGCTTCCGGTTACAAATGGCGGAAGTCCAAGATGAAGCGGTAATCCCAGAGCCAGACCGAAGCATCCGTCTGCAAGCGCCTGCTCTTCCAGCCACTGTGCGGCAGAAAGTACCAGCGGAAGCTGAGAAAGGTCTACACCGATTTCTTTTGCCAGCTCTGTTGCAACAATCTCCAGACGACCAATCGCCAGACACGGGCCAAAGTTTAATACAGGCGGAATTCCAAGTTTTTCACAGACTGCACGAAGCTTCGGACCTGCCAGTTTCGCTGCGGACGGCTCCATAAGGCCGCAATTCTCCAGACCGCCTGAAGAACATCCTGCTGTCAGAACAAGAATATCCTTTGCGATCAGCTCTTTTGTAAGTTCTACTGAAAGAACGTCGTGTCCGCCTGCTGTCAGATTGGAACATCCTACCACTCCGGCAATGCCCTTGATATCTCCGGATACGATCAGATCGATCAGAGGCTTCCAGGTATCTCCCAGGAATTTTTTCAGAGATACTTCACTTACACCTGTTAAGGTATCATCATTTCCATGTTCCGGGAACAGGTTCATAGGAACGCTGCCTCTGCGAGCTTTATACGCTTCCACGATCTCGTCAATGATCTCCATACTCTGCTCTTCACGTCTGTCAAAGTCAAAGGGCATCATTTTTGCGTTTGCCTTCTTTGCCACATCATCCAGACAGATCTGTCTGATCTTCAGTTCATCACAGATCGGCTCAATTCCGGGAAGAGTACAGTTGAATTCAGAAAGAACTGCATCAATTCCACCTGTAGCAAGAACAGCCTCACTTGTATAGTTGTTTCCTGCGTGTCCTTCAAATACCTCTGTGTAATGAGCGCCGCGAAGCTGAAGATCCTGGCCTACGCAGGTACAGCCTACAAGCTTAAAGCCTTTTGCGCCTGCTGCCTGTGCTTTTGCAACTGCTTCCGGACTTTTCAGTTTTTCCTGAAGATCAACAAAAATTGTGTGCTGATGTCCGGTGATCATAATATTTATGTACTCAGGGTCAATTACACGAAGTCCTACCGGAGCCATGCGGATCTCAGGCTCGCCCAGCAGAATATCGTTCAGAAGATTTGTCAGTGTCAGACCGTAAAGTCCTGTGGAAATTCCAAGTTTCAGACAGTCTGTCAGCATATCTACCGGATCGGAATTCAGGTTTGTAGAACATTTTACCACTCCGTGGAATACCTCTCCTTTTGCACCTCCCGGCAGAATCCCCAGCTCTTTCCATCTCTGGAAACGAGGCGCATAGGCAAGCTTTTCTACCAGCTCCATCTTTTCATATTCCGGCTTGTACAGATCATCCAGAACCTTGCGCGCAACTTTTTCTGCCTTTTCATAAATATCATCACATACAATACCCATTTCATCTGCCAGATAGTTTAACGCGTTCAGGCCTTTCAGCTCACCTTTTGCCTGTGCTGTTTTCAGTACATTCAGAGCTGTATTTTCCACAATATGAATATAACAGCCGGAGCCTGATGCTACTGCTCTTAAAAAGTTTCTTGTTACAATAACATCTGCAGTTGCTCCGCAGATTCCTCTTGGCGCCTTTGGTGTGATACGGCATGGTCCGTTAGAGCAGAGTCTGCAACAGACACCCTGAAGACCAAATCCACACTTTGCACTCTGTCCTTCTACTCTGTGATGGGAAGTTTCCATAGGCAGATCTGCAATAAATCCTTCCAACGGCTTATCTGCACTTTTGCAGGTAGAGCATCCAAAACACTGGTTCATAATTGTACCCTCCATTTTTCAAATTGACAATATTTTATCATTCTGGACAAAAATAGTCAACTATTTTATTCAACAAATTTCTCTCCTGTTTTTTACTACTTATTAAGGTTCTGAACAGAATCCCGATAAACACAGAATGGCTTCATCCTGATCCTTTTCGGGTAATCACTTTCATCTCCATTCATCCTTCGCAGCAAAAGCTCACAGGCGGCGTCTGCCAGTTCCACAAGCGGCTGACGCACTGATGTCAATTTAGGATTTACCATAACAGACAGTTCAAAATCGTCAAAAGCAACAACAGACAGCTGCTTTGGAATTCTGATCCCCAGATCGTAGATTGCTTCCATAGCGCCCATACTCATATCATAATTTGTCACAAAAACAGCGGTTGGTTTTTCAGTGAGCTTCCACAGTTCATGAATCCCCCTGTATCCTCCCTGATATGTATAATTTCCCTGAACAATGTATTCCGGCCTTACAGGGATCCCGTAATCCTCCATTGCCCTGAAGTATCCTTTCATTCTCTCACTGGCTGTCCTTCCCTGTTTCCCGGAATTGTGATCACCATTCCCAAAAGCACGGACACCACAATTTGTTTTGACTTTCTTCCGGTACACTTTTATAATATAAACCATCTCAGAAAGTTTTTTGTCCGGACAGAAAACTCCTGATATTTAACTGACAACTTCAGTGCAGAATTTTTCTGCAACTTCACTCAAACGGAGGTACTGAAAATGACCTACACAATTGATCCACAGTCCTGGAAACAGGAGATGACCGCTTTCAGAGAAAAGACAAACGCTTTTTATAATGGCGAAATAACAAAAAAAGAATACAAAAGTTTTTCCGGGCTGTACGGAAGCTATGCGCAAAAGGGCGGTAAGCAGGGAATGCTCCGTCTCAGAATGACTGCCGGAAGAATCACAAAAGAAAAGCTTGCTTTTACAGCAAAAGCAATTCAGGAACACCAGATCAGACGGATTCATTTTACTACCTGTCAGACGGTCCAGCTTCATGACCTCCAGCCTGATACCATCTGCACTCTGGCAGAAGAAGCGCTTTCTGCAGGCATTGTCACAATGGGCGGCGGCGGTGACTTCCCCCGCAATGTCATGTGTTCTCCGCTTTCCGGCGTGGAGGCAGACGAATATTTTGATGTTTTACCTTATGCGGAAGCTGCGGGAGAATATCTCATGACTTTTATCAAATCGCCTAAAATGCCCCGTAAATTAAAAGTGGGATTTTCAAATTCTCCTGCCAACCTTACCCATGCCACCTACCGTGACCTGGGCTTTGCGGCAAATAAAGACGGAAGCTTTGACGTATACAGCGCCGGAGGACTTGGAAACAATCCCCGTTTCGGTGTCAAAGTTGCTGAATCTGTTCCGCCCACAAAGGTTCTCTACTATATTAAAGCCATGTGGCTGACTTTCTGCGCATACGGAAATTATGAAAGCCGCGCAAAAGCCAGAACCCGTTATATGCAGGATTCTCTGGGCGGTGCGGAAAATTATAAAAAAGCATACCTGGAAAAACTGGATGAGGTGTTTGCTTCCGGAGAAGATCTGGATATTACGGTAAATACTTCCTCTGTATCCAAACAGCCGGACGGCAACGCTCCGGAAAGTTCCCGGGTATTTTCCCAGAAGCAGCCTGGACTTTATTCTGTTATGTGGCATCCTCTTGGCGGTCAGCCTTCTGCTGAAATCTTCTGTAAGCTTGCAGAATATCTTGCCGATGTCAGTGAGGCCGAAATCCGCATTTCTCCGGATGAAAGCGCATATATTGTAAATCTTACGGGAAAAGAAGCAGAAAAAGTCCTGGAGCTTACAGAGGACGGAGCTTCCTCTCTTTTTGAAACTTCTGTAAGCTGCATCGGAGCCTCTGTCTGTCAGGTCGGTCTTCGTGATTCTCAGGAACTTCTGCTTTCCTGTGTAAAGGCTGTCCGTGACGCAAAAATTCCGGACGGCGCGCTTCCACAGATTCATATTTCCGGTTGCCCGTCCTCCTGCGGAACCCATCAGACCGGAACGATCGGTTTCCGTGGCGCTGCCAAATCCGTAGACGGAAAAGTTCAGCCGGCCTTTGTACTTTATATCAATGGCTGTCAGACACAGGGAAACGAATCCATGGGAAAAGAACTTGGAACCATTCTTCAGAAAGATATCCCTGAATTTCTTGTCGCACTTGGCAAAACAGTCGCCAGATCCGGACAGGATTTCCAGACATGGAAAACTGCCAATCCGGAAGGAATAGAACAAATTGCAGCCGACTATCTTATTGCATAAAAAAATAAAACAAATGCAGATATCAGAGTGATTGTCGTTCTGATATCTACACCTTTATGGTACTGAAAACGCCGCAGATCTGCCCGGTCTCCCTGGTTGTGTATCTTAATACCCACCAGCGTCCGAAAGCAGTTCTGCGGCGTTCTTTTTTCTGCAAAAATTAAATATATATTTCCATCAGGATTTTTTCAGGCCAGAATGGTATGCTCCACAAGAATTTTAATTCCCATAAGGATCAGGACAATACCACCGGCAATTTCTGCTTTTGATTTATATTTTGCCCCGAACCGGTTTCCGATCATAACTCCTGCACAGGAAAGCACAAAAGTGATAATTCCGATAAAACAGACTGCCGGAATGATCTGAACCTTCAGAAATGCAAACGTCACCCCCACTGCCAGAGCATCAATACTGGTAGCTATAGCCAGCGGCAGCATTGCCTTAAATGTAAAACAGGTGTCCAGATTTTCTGTTTCTCCTCTGGATTCCCGGATCATATTGATACCGATCAAAGACAGAAGGATAAATGCGATCCAGTGATCAACGCTCTGAATGTTCTCCCGGAATCCTGTTCCCAGAAGATATCCCAACAAAGGCATAAACCCCTGAAAAAATCCAAAATACAATCCCACTGTCAAAACCTGTTTTTTCCTGATCTGACAGACAGAAAGCCCCTTACAGACCGCCACGGAAAACGCATCCATGGAAAGTCCCACTGCAAGTACCAAAAGTTCCCATAATCCCATTTGTTTTTCCTCCAATGTAAGTTTTATCAGAGAAGCAGCAGGCACAGACGATCTGTTTTTCAATCCTTGTTTATATCTGAACTGCTCTGTCCCGGAAAAATTGCTGTTTCAAAAGCATTCACATAGGATCATTCTTCCTCATCCATGTGAGGATCCCTGTCCGGCATGGAAATAAACTCCTGATGATGTCCCACATATTTATAAGCCGGACGGATGATCTTTCCTGCATTAAGGATTTCCTCCAGGCGATGAGCGCTCCATCCTGGAATTCGGGCAATGGCAAAAATAGGTGTGAACAGTTCTTTTGGGATACCCAGCATAGTATATACGAATCCACTGTAGAAATCCACATTGGCGCACACGTTTTTAAACATTTTCCTCTGTTCCATAATAAGACGGCTTCCCAGTCGTTCCACCAGCTCATAAAGAGCAAATTCCTCCATCATTCCCTTTTCCTGGGCAAGCTTGCGGGCAAACTTCTTCAGAATCACCTCACGGGGGTCTGACAGGGTGTATACTGCATGGCCCATTCCGTAGATCAGTCCGGAATGGTCAAATGCTTCTTTGTTCAGGATCTTACAGAGATACACCTCCACTTCTGCCTCATCTGTCCAGTTTTTTACATTGGCTTTGATATCAGCGAACATATCCTGCACCTTCAGATTTGCTCCGCCGTGCCTTGGACCTTTCAGGGAACCAATAGAGGCCGCCACAGAAGAATATGTATCTGTTCCTGATGAAGTTACCACATGAGTGGTAAATGTAGAGTTGTTTCCTCCTCCATGCTCTGCATGAAGCATCAGCGCAATATCCAGAACCTTGGCTTCCAGCTCTGTGTAAGTGCTGTCCGGTCTCAGCATCAGAAGAATATTTTCTGCAAGAGAAAGTCCCTTCTGGGGATTCCGGATAAATAACGTTTCATCCTTGCGGAAGTGGCGGTAAGAATGATAAGAATAAACTGCGATCAACGGCAGTTTGGCAATCAGTTCAATACTCTGGCGCAGAACGTTTTCCGCTGAAATATCCTCCGGTCTGGAATCATAGGTATATAAAGTAAGAATACATCTCTGCATAGAATTCATAATGTCCGCATTAGACGCCTTCATAACCACATCCCGCACAAACCGTCCTGACAGAGTTTCAAACTGCGCCATTACCTCTTTGAACATTTCCAGTTCCTTTTCTGAAGGCAGGCGCCCAAAAAGCAGAAGATAAATGGTTTCCTCAAATCCAAATTTATGTCCTTCCAGTCCGTTTACAAGATCATAAATATTATATCCCTGGTAATACAGACTTCCCTCTGCCGGAATCCTTCTTCCATTCACAAGGTCATAGGCATTTACGTCCGAAATTTCTGTAAGTCCGGTAAGAACACCCTTTCCTGCTGAATCTCTCAGTCCTCTTTTTACATCATATTCGATATAAAGATTTGGATCAATCCGGTGATTATTCAGAAGTGTTTCCTGCAAAGTTTCCATACTGGACTTCAGACTTCCCATTTCGTCCAGATTGATCATTTCATGATCTGACATTTTTATTCCTCCGTTTCCTTTCCCCGAAACTTAATTATACTGTCTGGATCTTAAAGCATTTTTTCTTCCCATTCTTTTTCGCGGAATCCTGTCAGAACAAAATCCTCGCCAACTACAAGAGGTCTTTTTACCAACATTCCGTCTGTAGCAAGAAGTTTCAGCTGCTCTTCCTCTGACATTTCTTTTAATTTATCTTTCAGATTCATCTGTTTATAAAGGTTTCCACTTGTATTAAAGAATTTTTTAAGAGGCAGTCCGCTCTTTTCATACCATTCCTTCAGTTCTTCAAATGTTGGATGCTCCTCTACCATTGCTCTTTCTTCAAAACTGATGCCATGTGCATCCAGCCATTTCAGAGCTTTCTGACAGGTAATGCATTTTCTGTAAACTAAAACTTTCACTTTATATCCTCCTTTATTTCTCGTCTTTTTCATCTGTTTCCAGCAAAAATATATGGACTGACAGCTTTCTGCTTCATTCTGTCAGATTCCGATAAACATTTTCTGATTTTTCCCTTTTACGTTTTATCATATAAAAGAGTTAAAGAAAAATCAAGTTTTTTTATAAATTCATAGATTTATTCTTCCAAAAATCTCTGTATCCGCATCCTCTTTCCGTCTGTACAGACTGTCACAGCTCCGCTTTTCATGGTAAATTCTGTCTTTGCCCCTGATTTCTTCAGACGGAGCGTTGTTTCCGGCGATGGATGTCCGTAGGTATTGGAATCTGAACATGAAATCACTGCAACTTCTGCCTTCACCTGATCCAGAAACTCCTGACAGGAGGAATAACGGGAACCATGATGCCCCACCTTCAAAAAATCCACATTCTTCAGCTTATCCAGGATTTCTTTTTCCGTAGGTTCTCCTGCATCTCCGGTAAAAAGTCCACGAAATGATCTGTAGTTCAGTTCCACGACCATTCCTTCCTCATTGACGTCTTCTCCCATAGCATCTTTTGCAGGAGAAAGAATATAAAAACCGGCTTCGCCCATGCGAAAATTATTTCCTCTTTCCACCCGAAGTACCTTCATTCCTGCATTTTTGGCAAGCTGAATCAGAGTATGATACACTTCCGGCGGCTTTTCCCAGTCAGGCAGTATCAGCATGTCAGCTTTCACAGAGGTCAGACCCTGCCCCATAAATTCAAGAAGCTCCATAATCCCGCTGATATGATCCTTATCTGTATGGGAGATCATAATTCCATTTATATGGGAAATCCCCCTGCTTTTCAGATATGGCAGAAGCTGGTACTGAGCCGTATTTTTCTTATTACTGCTTCCGCAGTCCATAAGAAAAACGCCTCCCTCCAGGATTTCCAACACGATGCCATCACCCTGTCCGATATCCAGACAGGTGATCCTAAGTTCCTGTTCAGGTTTCCAGGAAAGTACAAAGATTCCCAGCACAGCTGCCAGAAGAAAAATCCCGGTAGGACACGCCTGCCTCCTGAGCCTTTTGAGCAGACTAAGCACTCTGTCCGAATCCCCGGACACGTTTTTTCCAACAGATAACCGGATTTCTTCTTTATTTTGTATTCTGGATATCATAACATACGCCAGAATGATTCCTGCTGCCAGAATCAGATAATAGCTGATACTCTGCCATAGTTCCGGCAGTCCACCAATCCAGGTACAAAAAGGTAGTTTCCCGGCAAACATACAGATTTTTTCATAAAGCCACAAAAGCAGCCTTCCCGGAACCGCTGCCGCAGCTCCTGCGTTTACACTGAAAAGCCCAAGCACAGAGCAGCACAGTCCGCTTATGAGAACCCCGCCCACCGTAGGAAGCACAAACAGGTTCAAAAGAATTCCGATCACAGACACCTCCCCGAAAAACACCAGCATTACCGGAAGGGTGGCCACCTGAACAGAAAGAGAAGAAATCAGGGCTTTCCCCACTTTTCCCTCTACGCCTGTAATTCTGATAAGATACGGCGATACCGTCCCCAGACCTACTACTGCCCCGAAAGATAAAAGGAAGCTGCTGCTGTAAAGATATGCAGAAGAATCCAGCAGAAGAAAAATCGCGGAAAGAGCAAGCGCAGTCAGAAGATCATAGGTTCGTCCCATAATCCTAGCTCCTACATTCAGAACAAACATACACACTGCCCTCATGGCAGACACGCTTCCTCCTGTAAGCATTCCATATTGAAGCATCACACACAGAGCAAGAATACCGGCTCCTGCATTCCCCAGCCCGATTCTTTTTAAAAGAGAGAAAAGGCCCATTCCCAGAATACTGATATGCAGACCTGATATAGCAAGAATATGTACCATTCCCGCCATCTGATACCGAAGCTTCAGATTCTGATCCAGTTCGCTTTTTTCTCCAAGAAGCATTGCCTCAAAAACCGGCGCATCCCTGCCTGCAGAAAGTTTCAGCACCGTATGTATCCTGTCTTTCAGATCGAGCAAAAACTGCTGATATCCTGAATAAGCTCTGCTTTTTCTTCTTATGATTCCATTTTTCATAAGATAATAAATATGCTGACAGGCATAGTATTGTCTGGAATCAAATTCACCGGGATTTCTCGGTGCTTCCACCTGTTCCAGTTTCCCCGAAATACACACAGCGGTGCCTGCCGGAAGCTTTTCTTCTGTTTTTAAAAATACTCTTACATTTTCAATGGGAATTTTTTCTGACCGACAGATCAGAAAGACTTGTTTCAGATAGACAGAAAAGGAAAATTCTGTTGCCTGGCATCTCTGTACCTCCCCGCAGATCACAGAGTCCGGATGCTTTTTTATATAGGTCTGTACTGTTTCCGGCAGAGGATTTCCGCGTATCATCGGAAATCCCGCCAGATCAGCCAGACACATACCCAGCATCAGGAGCAGGCAAACAAGACAGATGGGACGTCTTGTCATATGCCTTCCTTTCCATATAAGATCATGTAAAAAGATATAAATGACAGTTATCAGGATTCCTCTTTTTCATGAACCACCAACTGATCATTTTTTTCGTAAAATGTATACAGCGGCATACTGCTTCTCAGATTTCCGTCCATACTGCCTTCCACAGAAATCTGAACCTTATCCGCCTCACAGGAGTCCAGGAGAGAATTTGCCACAGAATAAATCTGAACACTTTCTGAAACATCCGGAGTTTCCTCCTGAAAAGCTCTGTTCATATTGATATAACAGATTCTGTCTGCAATCGTGGCGCTGAGGAGCACGGATTTTTCCGGGATCACCGCATAATGCCCTTCTACCATGGGACCTTGAGCAAGCTGCTCCAGCACAACTCTCTCTTTTGGAATGGTAGACCTGTAATAAATATTTCTCGCCTCTTTTACCAGCTTCTTTCCGCTTTCGTCTGCAAAATACAGGGTAAAAGTATCATACCTGTAATCGTTGTCTTTACTGGAAAGCTCCAGAAAGCTTTCTTCTGTCATATCCCCGATCCTGTTATTCCGGGAATCTGTCAGCTCCTGTCCTTCTACAGTAAAGCGAACCCGGTCAATATCCGGCACCTGCAAAAATGTCTTTACAATCCCTAAACGGGTAAGAACCTCTCTGGCCCTGCTCATTTCATGGTACTGTGCGCTGAAATCGATTACCAGCACATCATCCTGAAAATCATAGGAATTCAGTACCACATCATCCGGAAGCAGCGGAATCCCGTCCTCCGGAGCCTTTCCGTTCCCAATGCTCTGCATCAGCTCACGGACCATAAAGTCCGTTGTTTCTTCTTTTGGTTCATATGCTTCCCTCTCCAGAGTTGTTTCTGCTGTATTCAGATAATAAAAGCTATATTGATCCGGCGTCTGTTCTTCTACTTCAATACTGCAGCCGGCAGCCAGCATACACACAGAAACAGCCAGAAGAAGGACACTTAAAAATTTCTTCATCCGGCACCTCCTACGGAATATATGACAGCGGAATGCGGACGGAAAACGTTGTTCCCTCGCCTTCTCTGCTGAATACTTTGATCACGCCATGATGCATGGCAATGGTACTTCTTGTAATGGCAAGACCCAGTCCCGTACCTCCGATTTCTCTGGAATGTGATTTATCCACACGGTAAAATCTCTCAAAGATGCGCTCCAGGGACTCTTCCGGAATTCCCATTCCGGAGTCTGCCACAGTTACATAAAAATATTTGTGGTCCGCGTCTATGGATACTCTGACCCATCCGTCATCCACATTGTATTTAATGGCATTTTCTACCAGATTGCTGATGGCTGAAGTAAACTTGATCTCATCCACATCTGCCTCCACCGGACGGAAGCTGTCAAGGATCAGGTCAATACTCCTTTTATCTGCAATAGGTCTTAGACGCTTCAGGATATCCTCAAGAAGCTGGTTGATATCCATGTGCTGTATGGAAAGATCTGCTGTCTTTTTGTCCATTTTTACCAGACTGAGAAGATCTGTAATGATCCTGTTCTCTCTGTCGATCTCAGCAGTAATATCCTGAAGGAACTCCTGATAAAGTTCCTCCGGAACCCCCTGCTGTCCAACCAGGGAATCTGCCAGAACCTTCATGGAAGTCATTGGCGTTTTCAGCTCATGGGACACATTGGAAACAAACTCGGATCTGGATTCATCCAGAACCTTCATTCTTGCCAGCATCTTATTAAAAGCATCTGTGATCAGCTCTGTTTCCGTATAATCAGGCACTGAGATCTCATCATTCTGATATCCGTCTGTAAGATCTTCAATGGACTTTGTTACACGGGCAAGAGGTTTCACCAGGACAGAAGCAAGAATATATCCAAGGAAAACAGACAGAACCACGATCACTGCGATCAGAAGAAATCCCTGATAATTCAGTTCCATCATGGTAGCTGTGATCTCGCTGCAGGAGATTGTCACCAGCATGGCTCCCTGAATCTGAGGAACGTCCGCACTTCTCACAGGAACTGCAAACTCAATGACCTTCCCCTTTCTCTGATAATCCGTAGCTTCCCCTTTCTTAAAACTGCGGATGATCTTTGGCGAAACCAGAGTTTTGCCCTCGTCCACATGGTAAGTATCCTTTACGATCTTAAAATCTCTGTTCACGATCAGGATACGTCCGCCATACACATTGGACAGCATTTCAAGCTTGCCGTTTACAGCCTCGGAGCTTGGATCGTTCAGATAGTTTTCCTTAATGATCTGATTACACAGAATACTGCACTGATTACTTACCGTTCCTGCTCTTACTTCTACAGCCTCTTTCTCATAATTGCTGATCATCATCCGTGTAACGATCACACTGGGTACAATTCCCAGAATCACCAGAATGATCAGGATCCGGAAACGCAGACTCTTAAAAAATCTGTTTTTCTTTTTCATGGCTTATGCCTGAAAATAATAGCCTACACCCCATTTGGTGTGCACGTACTTTGGCTCACTGGGATTCGCCTCAATTTTTTCACGAAGCCGGCGGATATGTACATCCACAGTTCTCACATCGCCCGGATATTCATAACCCCAGACAATATTCAGAAGGTTTTCTCGGCTGTAAACCTTATTGGGATTAAACACAAGAAGCTCAAGCACATCAAATTCCTTAGCGGTCAGATTGATCTCTTTTCCCGCAATAAACACACGGCGGCTCTCGCAGTCAAGCTTCAGATCACCTGTTTCAATGGTCTTGGCCTTTTCCTTCTCTTCGCTTTCTGAGCGGGCGCGGCGCATGATGGCCTTGATCCTTGCCTTTACCTCCAGAATATTAAAAGGTTTGGTAATGTAATCGTCTGCGCCGTATTCCAGTCCGAGGATCTTGTCCATATCCTCACCTTTGGCAGTAAGCATTACAATGGGGACATTGGAAAACTCCCTGATCTGCTGGCAGACTTCAAGGCCGTCCATCTTGGGAAGCATAAGATCAAGAAGGATGATATCATAATGCTTTTCCTTTGCCTTTTCTACTGCTTCCTCGCCATCGTAAGCGCAGTCCACTTCCATACCGTCCTGTTCCAGATTGAAACGGATGCCCTTTACGATCAGTTTTTCGTCATCTACCACTAATACTTTCCTGCTCATTTACAATCTCCTTATTCTACTGCAATCTTGTCTTTTATCTGTGAAAAGGTACTTTCCTTTATCCCAGGCACATTCATCAGCTCCTCCGTACCGGAAAAGCCTCCCTTTTCCTCACGATATGCCAGAATGGCCTGAGCCTTAGCCTCACCGATACCGGGCAATGTCTGAAGCGCTGCAGAATCTGCCGTGTTCAGGTTTACTGTTCCTGACCCCTGCGTTTCCCCTGTTCCTGCAGCTTCCGTCACTGCTCCGCCGGTACCCGGATCTGCAGCGCCGCCTGACGGCTGCCCTGCTTTTCCCTTCTCTGCCTCTTCTTTTGTAGGTACATAAATCTGCTGTCCGTCACTTAGCGCACAGGCCTGATTGATCGCTGTTCCCGCCGCTTCCGGAAGAAACCCTCCGGCTGCTTCAATGGCCTGAAATACTCTGCTGTCAGACTTCATTGCGTACACTCCCGGCTGTGTAACAGCTCCGCACACATCCACATAGATTTCCTCCGGCGGCTGCGTGGGTTCGGGATCAGGCTTCTCTGTGACAGCTTCCTTCCGGGAACCGCTGTCATTCTCCTGTTCCTGATCGACAGTTTCGTCAGTCTGAGATGACAGTTCCTCCTGCTCTTCTTCCAGAAGAATTTCTGCTTCCTTATCTGCGCATCCACATATTCCCGGACTGATCACAAAAAGGAAAAAAAGAAACAGGATCCTCAGATTTACTGATTTTAGATTTGTTTTCTGTACTCTGATATCGGGTCACTCCTTATCTTTTCCCCGATCCTCATACCTGACCATACCCTATTTTAACGAATTCCCGGTGCTTTTACAATAGGTAAGTACTATTTTTGCCATTTAAAGATTATGATACCTGCAATAGCCACAGCCATTCCCACAACCTTCCGCCATTCAAATACAGCCTTTTCCACACCGAAAAGTCCCAGAAGCTCGATCACATAAGCTACAAGAAGCTGGGAAACAACAATCAGCATGGCAGCCTTTGCAGGTCCCAGCGCACCCATACTCTGAATCACGGTAACCGTAATAAAGGCTCCGATCACTCCGCCCAGAAGCGTATACTTATTTTCCACCTGCCACAAAGCGGATATACTCTCTCTGCCTGTAAAAAGCCATGCCAGCACACAGACCGCAAAGGCAGAAAGCTGTACCCAGCCTGTAGATACCCACAAACTTGTCTGCTTTGTCACTTCTGTGTTAAAAACTCCCTGGATACTCATAAGCGCGCCTGAAATAAGTGCCACAATAAATCCCCACATAACAATCCCTCCATATGATGTTCCAACGTAAAGGTATGAAAAAAGGCCGGTATTTTTAACCAGCCTTTTGTTACTATCATCATATACAGAAATTTATTTTTTATTCACAGACTTTCCTGTACTTTTTATTTTGCGTGATCTTCTTTTAAAGCCGAGCTGCAGCAATGTCCTCCACAGCTTGAGCAGTCACAGCCGCACTGAAGAGATTTTCCGGCTTTTTTCGCCCGAATCATGCTTCTCAGCACCAGCCCCACTGCAAGTACAAGAACCGCAAGTACAATCAATGTTCCCATTAACATCCCTCCTGACTTTTGTCAGTTTTTATCAGCTCTGACAGCGCTGACATTCATATCTAAAGTTCTGCTCTCTCTGTACGGTCTGAACAGGAGATAAATAAATCCCAGGATCAGCACAAACGCTGCTACAGTAAAGATTCCGAAACTTCCACCTGTGATCAGGGTACCGATCTGGAACACACACAGAGAAACCACATAAGCAAGCAGACACTGATATCCAATGGCAAACCAGAACCACCGGGCATTGTTCATCTCCCGTTTGATAGCGCCCATTGCCGCAAAGCAGGGAGCGCAGAGAAGATTAAACACAAGGAAGGAGTATCCTGCTGCAGCTGTCATACTTCCTGCCAACTGACCCCAGATCTCTGCGCCGTTCTCTGCCACTTCTGCAAAGCCAAACAGCACTCCGAAGGTACCTACTACGTTTTCCTTTGCGATCAGTCCGGTTACCGCTGCCACTGACATCTTCCAGTCACCCCATCCAAGAGGCGCAAACAGAGGTGCGATCACACCGCCGACCATGGCAAGGATACTGCTGTCCAGCTGCTCCGGTTCCAGCATGGTAAAAGAACCGTTTACCCAACCGAAGCTCATAAGGAACCACAGAAGGATCGTGGAAAGAAGAATAATGGTACCTGCTTTCTTTATAAAAGACCATCCCCGTTCCCACATGCTTCTGAGAACACTGCCAATCGTAGGCATATGATAAGCCGGAAGTTCCATTACAAACGGAGCCGGATCTCCTGCAAACATTTTTGTTTTTTTCAGGATGATGCCTGAGCAGATAACTGCTGCAATTCCAACAAAATATGCGCTTGGAGCCACCCAGGAAGCGCCGCCGAAAATAGCGCCTGCGATCAGGGCGATAATTGGAAGCTTTGCTCCGCAGGGAATAAACGTAGTTGTCATAATAGTCATTTTACGGTCACGGTCATTCTCAATGGTTCTGGATGCCATAACTCCGGGAACTCCGCATCCTGTACCGATCAGCATAGGAATAAAAGATTTTCCGGAAAGACCGAATTTACGGAAAATACGATCCATGATAAAAGCAACTCTCGCCATATATCCACAGCCTTCCAAAAAAGCCAGGAACAGGAAAAGCACCAGCATCTGAGGAACAAATCCAAGAACCGCGCCCACACCTGCAACAATACCGTCAAGGATCAGGCTCTGAAGCCATCCTGCACAGTTAATGCTCACAAGAAAGCTTTCCACAGCCGGAGGAATGATCTCCCCAAACAGCACATCATTTGTCCAGTCTGTAACAAAGGTTCCCACTGTGGAAACAGACACATAATACACAAGCCACATCACTGCCGCAAAAATCGGAAGAGCCAGAATACGGTTGGTTACGACCCTGTCAATTTTGTCGGAAACCGTCATCTTCTGTCCTGTATGCTTTTTATTATAGCACTCTCCGATCACAGAGGAAATATAATTATAGCGTTCATTGGTGATGATACTTTCTGTATCGTCATCCATCAGTTCCTCAATCTTTGCAATTTCCGGGGAAACATCCGGAACAGAGGAAAGCTGCCCGGAAATTTTATCATCCTTTTCCAGAAGCTTAATAGCAAAAAATCTTTGCTGTTCCTGAGGGACCGTTCCGAAAAGCTTGCGCTCAATGGTGCTCAGAACCTCTTCCACTCTGTTATCAAAAGTATGTACAGGGGCAGAGCTTTTGCCTGACCGGGCAGCCTTAACTGCCAGGGCCGCTGCCTCCTGAACGCCTTCGTTTCTCAGCGCTGAAATTTCCACAACCTGGCATCCAAGTTTTTTTGCCAGTTTGCTGATACGGATCTCATCTCCGTTCTTTCTTACCACATCCATCATATTCACAGCCATGACCACAGGAATACCAAGCTCCATAAGCTGTGTGGAAAGATAAAGATTTCTTTCAAGATTTGTACCGTCAATAATATTCAGGATCGCATCCGGTTTCTCACTGATCAGATAATTTCTGGCAACTACTTCCTCCAGCGTATACGGTGACAGGGAATAAATGCCAGGAAGGTCTGCGATCACAACCTCCTTATTCCCTTTCAGTCTTCCTTCCTTTTTTTCTACTGTTACACCCGGCCAGTTTCCTACAAACTGATTGGAGCCGGTAAGGGCATTAAACAATGTTGTTTTTCCACTGTTGGGATTTCCCGCCAGAGCAATTGTAAGTGCCATTTCTCTTTCCTCCTGAATTTTCTGTTAAATCTTTTCTTTTAAGCCTCTACGGCGATCATTTCTGCATCTGCTTTTCGCAAAGACAGTTCATATCCTCTGACTGTTACCTCTATGGGATCTCCCAGAGGCGCTACCTTGCGTACAAAAATACTTACGCCCTTTGTAATTCCCATGTCCATGATCCTTCGTTTTACCGGACCTTCGCCATTTAATTTCATTACTTTTACTGTCTGACCTACCGGAATCTCTTTTAATGTTTTCATATGTCCCTCCTAATTTACCATGACCTTATTGGCCATATCTCTGCCAATGGCAATTCTGGAATCCTTCACATGAACGATCAGATTTCCATTAGCTGACGAAACAACTGTTACAGTTGATCCGTTTACAAATCCCAGACTTTCCAGGAAACGCTTTGTTTCTTCTTTTCCGCCCACACGCGAAACGATATGGGGTTCTCCCTGATTTACCATAGATAACGGCATCAATTTCTCACTTCTTTCTATATGTTTTAATGTTAGTTTCTTTCATCTATGTTAGTTCTGTGCAACCTTTCTAAGTTAGTATACATAAACTAACTTTATCTGTCAATACCTCTTTTAAAAAAAATCCCTCTTAAAGCAGTCTGATCCATACTCATTCTGCTTAAGAGGGATTCTGTCAGCTGTCACGCTGCGAAGCCTTATGTTCTGTTTATGGTAAACTCATTATTTTTTTAATGAAAAATAAAAATTCCAGCTCTCATATTCCTGTTTTGCTTCCGGCAGTGGAAGTCCTGCATACATCAGCGCGCCTCCGGTATACTCTTTTCCGTTACAGAGATAGATTCCATCTTCCTGAAGTCCTCTCAGAAGCACTCTGGCAGGCTGGTCATTGGTATGGACCCTGGATGCCACCACACTTACAAGAGCCTCTTTTTTATCCGGAGCTGCAAACTCCCAGGCTGAATAATACCGGTCTGTATCCGGAGATGTCAGCCGGAAATAGTCACCGCTCTGGATCAGTTCATAATACTCCTTAAAGCTTTTGATCTGCTTCCTGATCTCTTCTTTTTCTTCTTCAGTCAGCTTTGCCGGATCAAGCTCATAGCCAAAGGTTCCTGCCATGGCAACTGTCGCCCGCGTATTCAAAGGAACTATCCTTCCTGTCTGATGATTGGGGCAGGCCGATACATGAGCGCCCATAGTGCTGACCGGATAGCAGAAAGAAGTTCCGTACTGAATATCCAGTCTTTCAATGGCATCTGTATCATCGCTGCACCAGATCTGAGGCGTATAATAAAGCATTCCTGCGTCAAAACGTCCTCCGCCTCCGCTGCAGCCCTCGATGAGCATATCCGGATATCGTTTTCCAAGGCGATCCAGAAACTCATAAAGACCAAGCACATAACGGTGCAGAACCTCTCCCTGACGGTCTGCAGAAAGACCGGCTGAATATACATCACAGATACTGCGGTTAAAATCCCATTTCAGGTAATCCACATCTGCTCTGTCCAGAACTGCGCTCATCTGGTCAAAAATATGATCCCGCACTTCCTGTCTGGAAAAATCAAGTACCAGCTGATTTCTTGATCTTACAGGCTTCCTTCCAGGGACAGTAAACGCCCAGTCCGGATGAGCCCGGTAAAGATCGCTGTCCTCAGATACACACTCCGGTTCATACCAGATACCAAATTTCATGCCAAGGCCATGGATTTTTGCAGAAAGTTCCTGAAGAGTACAGCCCAGTTTCTTTTCATTGACATACCAGTCGCCCAGACCACTGTTATCAGAATCTCTTTTTCCGAACCAGCCGTCATCCATAACAAACAGTTCCACTCCCATATCTGCCGCTTCCTCTGCCATATGGAAAAGCTTTTCTCCTGTAAAATCAAAATAAGTTCCTTCCCAGTTATTGATCAGAACCGGTCGTCTGACATTCTTAAATTTCCCTCTGCACAGATGATTTCTGATGGCTTTATGATAGTTATGGCTCATTGCCTCAAAGCCACGGTTGCTGTACACCATAGCCGCCTCCGGTGTCCAGAAGTTTTGTCCCGGATTCAGTTTATAACAGAAATTTCCCGGATGGATTCCCATAAGAACTCTTGTCTGATCAAACTGGTCCTTTTCTGCCTGAGCAAGAAAGCTTCCGCTGTAAAGAAGAGAAACTCCAAAACAGCTTCCCTGAGTTTCCGTTGTATGAGTATCCGCCAGAACCACAAAAGGATTATACTGATGACTGGAAGTACCTCTTAAACTTCCCACTGACTGTACCCCGTGATGGACTGCAGTACGGGAAAGCTGCCTTTCCATCTCATGTTTTCCGTAAAAGGTCATCCAGTCCCAGTTTCCGTAAGTTTGATCCACACAACAGGACATGACTCTTTCCAGATAAACCTCTTCTTCTCCCAGATTTTCCACACAGACTGCTCTTGTGATCAGATCAAATTCCTCGAACACACCATAATAAAGCCGGACCAGAATTTTGCCTTCCTTATCTTTCATGGATATCACCAGAGTGTCTGCCTGCTCACTGTTTTCTGCATAAAATGCCGGAAGTCCCGGGATTTCGTATTTGCCTTCCAGAACCTCATATCCCTGAAAACGAAGATCTGCAACAGTGGCTCCATACTGATTCCTCATTGCAAAAGCACTTTCCCGGTAATCTCCGCTTCCGGAGCAGGAATACTCCTGAGGAAGCGTATCCAGAGAATATTTTCTGTCCATTTCTGCATCATAGGGATTTCCGGAAAATCCATGATCCCGCTTCTGGATCAGATAGGAAAAATCCATCTGCTCTGTTTTTTTACCATAATAGGTATGAAGCAGCACTCCAAGCTCATCAGCCTTCATCTGATACATACTGTTTTTGGTGCAAAGTGTAAATACATTTTGATTCACTGCTATTGCCATGATTCTTTCCTCTTTTTATCCCTTTTGAGGATATTCTTTCTTTATGATTTCAATTTTATTTTTATCATTTTAATTCTATTTTACTGCTCCGTTTACCACACCGTTAAGAATCTGCTTCTGACAGAACAGATAAAAAAGAAGAATCGGGATCAATGCCAGCAGATAGGATGCAAAGGCAAGGTTATAATTTGTTCCAAACTGCGTCTGGAAATTAAGCTGCGCCAGAGGCAGCGTATTCTTTCCTGTGCCGGACATAATTACAAGCGGTGTCATTACATCATTCCAGGTTCCCAGAGCAGTCAGTACTGCCACAGTTGCATGCATGGGCTTCATCACCGGAAAAATAATGCTCCAGTAAGTTTTCCAGGTTCCTGCTCCGTCCACTCTGGCTGCCTCCTCCAGAGCAAGAGGAATATTTTTCAGATATCCGGAGTACAAAAGAAGATTCATGGGCATATAAAATACCACATAAAGGATGATCACTCCAACCCTGTTTCCGATTCCCATCTGAGAGGTCTGTTTTACCAGGGGCATCATGAGGATCGCAAAGGGAACAAACATTCCACTTACAATGTAGAGATATGCGAATTTATAAAATTTGCTGTTTCCCATATTTCTTCCAATGGCATATCCTGCAAGAGAATGTACCAGAATAGCGATCACCACTGTCAGCGCTGTGATCAGCAGGGAATTTCCAAGAGAATTCCAGAAGTCAGTAACTCTCATTGCCTCTGCAAAATTGTCAAAGCTCCAGGAGGAAGGAAAAGAAAGTGCTCCCATAATATCATTTGTCATTTCAGACGGCTTTTTGAAGGCAATGATCACAGCCATATAAAGAGGAAAAAAGATTGTAATACAGCCCATGATCAGAAGAATTGTAACCGGCCAGTTTGTTTTACCGGTATGCCTGCATTTTTCTTTCATTATAACTGTTCCTCCTTCTTATTCATAAATGTCAGCTGAAATACAGAAATTGCAACAATGACTACAAAAAATATCACTGCATTTGCACTCTGGAAGCCAAACTGTCCGCCGTCCATACCATTTTTGTAGATCAAAAATGAGATGGATTCTGTACTCTGCGCAGGACCGCCTTTTGTCAGAGCCATAATCTGATCAAATGCCATCAGAAAGTTTTTCATACAGAGAACCATATTGATCGTAAAAAACGGAACTATCAGCGGAAAGGTCAGGTTTTTGAATTTTGTCCACCCGGTTGCTCCGTCAATGGCGCCTGCCTCATACACATCCTCCGGCACAGTCTGAAGACCGGAAATATAAATGATGGTATTCATTGCAATGGCCTGCCATGCAGCTACAATCACAATGGCAAACCATGCGCTCTTTGTATCTGCCAGCATACTGCTGCTGAGAAAATCAACCCCAAGCGCTTTTCCCACAGCCGGAAGAATATAGGTGAAAATAAAGCTGAAAATATAACCTACCACCAGTCCGCCCAGAACGTTTGGAATAAAATAAATTCCTCTGAGCGCACTTTTTGCCCGTATCTTACTGTTCAGTCCCATAGCAAGAAGCAGACTGAACAGGTTTACAATAATAGTTGCAACAATGGCAAACTTAAACGTAAACAGATAAGACTTTCCTACTCGTGCGTCCTGAAAAAGATCAATATAATTTCTGAGTCCTACCCAGTCATAGCTTCCATAGCCTTTAAAGTTTGTAAAGCTGTAAATAAATCCCTTGATCAGAGGCAGTGTATTAAAAACAAAGAATAATGCCAAGATCGGAATAGTGATCAGTAAAAAAGTACGTTTTCTGTCATTGCCCTTCATGATTGATCTCCTCCTTCCCCATTTTGCTCCTGATATTCCTGTACTTTCCGGATCAGGTCACGGTTGTATCGCTTCCAGTCACTGTCAAATTTTTTCAGCCAGGCATCTGTATCCCCGTTCATAAGATATGTCTGTATCATTGCATCCACAGCCATTTCCGCCGGATAGTAATGATCCTGGTAATCGGTCATTTTTCCCTCTTCAATATATTCCTTCATACCGTCCAGCATAGAAGGCAGGGTAAAATCACCCTCTTTACACGGCACTGCATTCTGGTCATCCAGATAAATCTGAATGTTTTCATCCTCCAACATAAAACGCAGCACCTCATAGGCTGCTTCTTTGTCCTTACAATCCTCCATCACACAAAACTGGAGATCAACACCTGAATTCAGCATCTGACCGTCTGCGCTGTCATTTGCCGGAAATACAAAAGAGTCAATATTCATGTCAGGATTTACGGATTTGATCTGAGGTACTGCATAGCTTCCAATACAGTACATAGCAGACTCTCCTCTTGCAAAAGCCGTACATGCGTCATTATAGCTGTATGCGTAGGGATCTTTCTGCGCGTATGGAAGAAGCTGAAGGATCTTTTCTGACAGCTCCCGGTATTCTTCTGAAAAAGTCGTTTCGCCCCTGTTTACCTGCCGGCATACATCAGCCGGCGCCAGGTCACAGGCCATTGCATTCCAGGGTGCCAGACAGGTCCAGGTATCTTTGAAACCAAAATACAGAGGCTGCTGCCCGGATGCCTGAATAGTGTCAAGAAGTGCAAGAAACTCATTCCAGGTTTCAGGGATTTCCCATCCGTTTTCCTCAAACATATCCTTATTGTAAAGAATACCTGACGCATTTGCCACATAAGGAACTGCATATACGCCTTCCTTAGGAACAAATTCCAGATTTTTGTCAATATCCAGATATGCCTGTTTAATATCTGCAAGTCCCTCAAAATCAGAAATATCCATCAGCATATCAGCATCCAGGAAATTGGAGTAATTAACATCTCCCCCTATTCCGATAATATCCGGCTGATCTTCCTTGATAAATCTGGTTTTCAAAACAGTCATAGCCTCGTTTGGAGACTCTATGACCAGCTCAATATCATCATGAGAGGCATTAAATTTTTCTTCCATTTTTTCAAAAGCTTTTACTGCCTCCGGCTTGTACTGAACCATTTCTATCTTTGTTTTTTTATTATCCTTTTCCGAAGTTCCACAGCCGGACAGCACCATACCGGAACCAAGAACTCCTGCCAGGACTGCCCAGGTAAACAGTTTTACTTTTCTCATTGCGTTTCCCCTTTCCCTTGTTTTTCGATCCCTTTTATATTCTGTACAGTTTATACGGATTTCTTATGGATCCATTCTATCACCACATGATATTTCGGTAAATAGAACCATGAAGCCCTTTTTATATCATAATACGTTTTTTCACGAATATAGTTGAAGTCACTACTTATTTTGGTATATAATATAAAAAAATCAAGTTTTTTCGTTTAAATATCACATAATTGCAATACTTTTTTTGGTAATATTGCACATGTCTTGAATGGAAAGGAGAACAAAACATGCCAATTCCCTTGTTTCATGTGTTTTCTGACGACCGTTTTATGGATCTGACCTTATACCAGTATGGGTATGAAAAATGCCGTCCGCTCCACTCTTTCGGACCTTCTATCCGGAACCACTTCCTGTTCCATTATATTTTTTCCGGAAAAGGCACACTTCTTGTTGACGAAACAGCGACCACCACAAAGGAATACAAGCTTCACGGAGGAATGGGCTTTCTCATTGAGCCGGATCGCATCAATACTTATTTTGCCGACAGAGAAGATCCCTGGGAATATGCATGGGTGGAATTCAGCGGCCTGAAAGCAAAAGGAATTCTGGATATTGCAGGACTTTCCACGGAATCCCCTGTTTTTATCCCTGCGTCCGCTCAGGTTTCCGACACGCTGAAAAGCGAGCTTCTCCATCTGGCTTCCAGTTCTTCCGAAACCTCATCCCTTCATCTGATCGGGCATCTTTATCTGATCATGGACGCCCTGCTTACAGGTTCCTCCTCCAGACGAAGGGTTCAGAACGGAAAACGTTCCCGTTTTTATACGGACGAAGCCATTACCTTTATTTCCCAGAATTACGCTCTCCCTATTACAGTGGAAGATATGGCCCAGAGGCTGAATCTGGACAGAAGCTATTTCGGAAAGATTTTTAAAGAAGTGATCGGGCAGTCTCCCCAGGAATTCCTGATCCATTATCGTATGTCAAAGGCTGCGGAACTTCTAAAAACCACAGATATGCCTGTAAAAGATATCAGCGTTCAGACAGGCTATCCCAACCAGCTTCACTTTTCCAGAGCTTTCAAAAACGTATATGGGCAGTCTCCCAGAGAATATCGCCAGAAAAACCGTATCCTTCATGAATAACAACGATAAGTTTTAAACCAAAAGCCTGATAAAATCAGTAAGAAAAATATTTACAAGTAGTTTTGAAAACTATATAATAGAATGCAGAGGTGATAAACTATGACGATCAATACACAGGATATGATAGGCAGTATACTGGAAAGTATTTCAAGAATTGATTATATTAAACCGGAAGATATTCCAAACATTAGCTTATATATGGATCAGGTAACTACTTTTATGGAAGAACACCTTGCTTCCTCCAAGCGTTATCCGGAAGATAAGATTCTGACAAAAACCATGATCAATAATTATGCCAAAAACAATCTGCTCCCGTCCCCGGAAAAAAAGCGCTATTCCCGGGAGCATCTTCTTCTGCTTATTTTTATTTATTATTTTAAAAACATTCTTTCCATCAATGATATCCAGACACTTCTGGGGCCTATCACAGAAAAATATTTTCGCTCAGATTCCGACATGGATCTGACCTCCATCTACAACGAAGTGTTCAGCATGGAAAAAGATCAGGTGGAACTTTTGAAGGAAGATCTGATAAAACGTTACCACACCGCTGAAGCCACTTTTGAATCAGCGCCTGAAGAAGACCGCAGATTTCTGAAACTTTTTTCCTTTATCTGCCTTCTGAGCTTTGATGTGTATACAAAAAAAATGCTTATCGAACAGTTAGTGGATGAACTGCGGGATGAAAGCAATGATACTCCTCCCCAAGGTAAAAAATCAAAAAGCAAAAACTGATCCTGATAATCAATCACAGAAAAGGGGACTTTTTCAAGCCCCCTTTTTTTGCGTTTCTCTTCACTTTTTTGCATTTCTCTCTACTTTTCAACAAGTTTCCTTTTTATCAGTAAAGATAATTTTTATTTACATATCCGCTTTTTCCAAGCTTTGGAGAATATACATACCAGTAGGTGGAATCGCTGGTATCTGTTACCTGTACCTTATCCCCGGTATATAATTCCCCGATCTCATTGGCTTCATCATAGGCTTTGGCGCTTCTCAGCGCAAGATAACCCTTGCTTACACTTACGGTTTTTGTTTCTCCTGAATTGCCGGAGGAAGTTCCCTGAAGATAATTTTTGTTTACGTAGCCTCCCTTACCAAGTCCGGGAGCATATACCAGCCAATAAGTATCATCATTTGTATTGGCGATCTGTACAGTATCTCCGGTATACAGTTTGCCAACTTCATTTTTGCTGTCGTAGGCTTTGTCGTTTCTCAGAGCAAGATAGCCGCTGTCTACTTTTACTGTTCTGGAGCCTGCTGAGTTTGCCAGATATGCTCTGTTTACGTATCCTGTTTTGCCATGCTTGGGAGAGTAAACAGTCCAGTAAGTAGATCCGCTTGAATCTGTTACGTCCACAGTATCCCCGGTATACAGCTCTCCGATCTCATTGGATGAGTCGTAGGCTTTGGCATTTCTCAGGGCAAGATAGCCTGAAGCAACTGTTACTGTGTAATTGTTTGCCGCAAATCCGGTTTCTGCTGTTATCGGCAGAGATAACACAAATGCCACTGCAAACAGCGCCGCCCATTTGAAAAGGGCAATTCCTGAAACATTTTTCCATTTCCTACTCATATCGTTGTCCTCCTTTTTAGGGTATTATCTGAATCAGCCTCATGCTGCTTCGATTACTGTAAACGACTTTCCTTCTGTTATCTTTCCTATTGCTGATAATAGTCGTAAATCTGCCGGCTTAACGCCGCTATGGTACTCTGGGCTGAACCCACTTCTGAAAGCTGCTCTGACATAAATACAAGAATCAGATCATTCTGCGTATTGTAAATAATTCCCGCATCATTTTCCACATCTGCAAGCTCTCCTGTTTTATTTGCCACACTGACACCGGCAGGCATCTGAGCCGGTATCTTGTTCCTTCTCTCCTGAGCTGCCAGAAGATCAAACTGCGCTGCTGCCTTTGGATCTCCTAACTTCCAGCCGTCATAAACCTTTTTAAGAAAATGTCCGCAGTCTGCAGGAGATGTATAATTGTCATCCAGTTCGTTGCTGTGCAGCAAAAGCCTTCCCATGTGCGTATTGCTGTACCCGTTTACGCTGCAGTATCCATTGACCACATCCATTCCCGCAACCGCATCTCCTCCTCCCAGATATTCTGTAAGAGTGTTTGCCGCATCATTATCGCTGACAGTGATCATGGAGCGGAGATTGCTGTCCACGTTTCCCTGACCATACTGTGCTGTCAGATTATCATAATTTTCATAAACAGCTCCCATAATATAAAGCTTGATCAGGCTGGCTGCCTGCATTCTGTGTTCATTGACACTTCCCTCAGTGTTTGCTGAAATATTACATACATATGCAGACCAGTTTCCGTTATTTACAGGAAACGCCAGACTGGAAAGCAGTCCGGAAAGAGCTTCATCCGTTACTGCCCCTGCAGACTGGGCTCCCCCGAATACACTTCCTGATGAAGCGTCTGACGGAGGTGAAAGCGCCCCGTCCCCTGAGCTGCTCTGCATCTCCTCAGGCGGCGGTTCCGGATGATGATCAGGATCTCCCTGGGCTTCCGGATTCTCCGGTTCCTCTGCTCCCGGCTGAGGCCCCTGCATTTCTCCCGGAGTAATTTCCGTCTGTGTTTCTTTCTGTTCTTCTTCTACAGGTATCTCCGCCGTCTCCCGGACTTCCTCTTCTGTCTGATTCCCCTTGTCTGTTCCACAGGAAGACTGGGCTGCGATCATCAGAAAAGCCAGCGTCAAAAAGCCTGCCTTTTTTCCATTCATGTAACTTTTTCATCCCTTCCCCTGCACCCCCCGCAATTATGTGCAATATGCATATTTTATGCGATATTTTTCGCAGTTTTTTATGTGTTATTATTATAATTTTAATTTAAAAGTCTTGCAAGTATTTTTTTCTTTTCAAATTGTTTGTTATAGTTTATCATATAGAAAACAGGATTCTGTAAAATCCATATTCAGCAATCGCTTTTCAATTTTCACATGAAATATATGATTATTTTCAGGAGGATTCATATGAAGAACATACTAAAAATTCTTTCTGTCGGACTACTGATACTGACATTCCCGACTACAGTCCTGGGCGCTTCCTACGAAAGCGAAGAAGGGCAGGCCATGATAGGACCGCCCTCTTCCCAGTCAAAGGACAGTTCAGAACCTTTTTCTGATTCTCCCGCTGAAGAAAACACTTCCGGAATCGACTGGGATGCCGCCAATACCGCAGCTTCTCCAGCTTCCGGAAGCGGTGATTTTACTGTTGTGATCGATCCGGGACATCAGGGCCCTTCTGTTGACATGAGCGCCCCTGAGCCTATGGCTCCCGGTTCCAGCGAAACCAAAGCAAAAGCAACCTCCGGCACACAGGGAAACTTCTCCGGCGTTCCGGAATATGAGGTCAATCTGCAGGTTTCCCTTCTTCTTCAGCAGGAGCTTACCGAAAGAGGATATCGGGTCATTATGACAAGAACCGATCACGAAACTGCTATCAGCAACAAAGAGCGGGCGGAGCTGGCTTCTCAGCAAAATGCTGATATTACCGTCCGTATCCATGCAAACAGCTCTGAAAGCAGTTCTGCTGCCGGAGCCCTGACCATGGCTCCAACCTCTGCCAACCAGTATCTTTCTTCTGATATCATAGAAAAAAGCAATACACTTGCTTCCTGTATCATCAGCCACTACTGCGCGGCTACAGGTCTGGGAAATCAGGGTATTATATCGTCAGACAATATGACAGGAACCAACTGGAGCACTGTCCCGGTTGCAATTCTTGAAATGGGATTTATGAGTAATCAGAATGATGATCTTTACATTACCAATACTGCCAATCACCCGGCAATGGTTGCCGGGATTGCAGATGGGATCGATGAATATTTCAGTATTGTAGAGCCACAGTCAGCCGCCAGAGGCCAACACCTCAGCCAGCTTACGGAAAACCTTCAGGCTCAGTACACTTCTCCTATGGAAAAGTCAGGGCAAAGCTGGGCAATCGCTGTTATGGATCCCGTAACTGACGACTACAGTACCATCCGTGCCAACGAATCCATGCAGGCTGCCGGACTGATCCGGACTTATATCATGGGCGCTGTATATGAAAAACTTGTTTATCCTGCCCCGGACGCAGAGCCGTCTTCCGATTACCAGAAGACGCTGAAGCCTCTTCTCCAGAAGATGATCGCTTCCGGTGACAATGATGCTGCCAATGAGCTTGTTTCCCTTCTGGGCAGCGGAGATTTTAAAGCAGGAGCGGCTGTTGTAAACCAGTTCTGTCAGGACCACGGATTCACATCTACCAGACTGGAATCCCCCCTTACAGCTGACAGTTCAGAAAAAAACACCACCAGCGCCTCAGACTGCTGCCGCCTTCTTTCCGAAATCTATAATCAGACACTTGTAAATGGCAATGCTTCCTCAGAAATGCTGTCCCTTCTGAAACAGCAGGACAAAAAGGCTGTAATTCCCTCAGCTTTACCAGCAGAGCTAGAAACAGCCGGGACATCAGGCGCTCAGACAGATTCTGTGGAAAATAATATGGCAGTTGTACTGGACAGTGCGCGTCCTTATGTTATCTGTGTTCTGTCCAATAACATCAAAAATTCCGCAGATGCCAAAGAAACTACAAAAAAGCTTTCCTCAGACGTATACCAGTATATGACCTCTGATGTCAAAACATCAGACACACCTTCCTAAGAGAAAAAAGAGCAGAGATACGGTTCAGAATCCGTATTCTCTGCTCTTTTAATCTGTGTATTATTCAGTTTTTTCGGAATTCTCTTTCTGAGCTTCCTTTTCTCTCATTCTGGAAAAAACCATTTCATAGCCGTCATTTCCGTAATTCAGAGAACGGTTTACACGGCTGATGGTTGCAGTAGATGCACCTGTTTTTTCCGAGATATCCAGATATGTCCGTTTATCTGTCAGCATTTTGGCTACCTCAAAACGCTGAGACAAAGAAAGAAGTTCATTGATCGTACATACATCCTCAAAAAACGTATAACATTCTTCTTTATCTTTTAAACAAAGAATCGCTTCAAATAGGTGATCTACCTCTTCTGTTCTGATTTTTTTACCCATATTCTCTGCTCCTTTAAATCACTATCCTATTACTGCATAATACATTTTAACACTTTAGCACATGATAGGCAAGTGCTTTTGACGGAAAAAACAGAGAAAATACAGGTATCCTCAAATGATGCAAAATGGAGTATAATAAAGGGGATACAAGGAAATAAAGCTGAAAACGGAGGTTTTTATGAAATACGAATCTGTTCTTGATCTTCATACACATACAGTTGCCAGCGGTCATGCCTACTGCACCATTCACGAGATGGCTGCCGCAGCAGCTGACAAAGGCCTTGAGATTCTGGGAATTACAGAACATGCGCCGTCCATGCCCGGAACCTGCCATAACTTTTATTTTCATAACCTGAAGGTTGTTCCCAGAGAACTGCACGGCATCCGCCTGCTTCTGGGTACTGAACTTAATATTCTCGGTCCGGACGGAAAGGTAGATCTTGAGGAAAAAGAACTCAGAAATATGGATGTAGTGATCGCCAGCCTTCATCTTCCCTGCATGAAGCCAGGCTCACGCAACGAAAATACCGAAGCATACCTGAATGTTATGAAAAATCCTTATGTAAATATTATCGGCCATCCGGATGACGGACGATATGAAATTGATTATACTGCGCTTGTTCAGGCAGCCAGAGAACATGGCAAGGTTCTGGAGCTGAACAACCATTCCCTGGAGCCCTCCTGCTTTCGTAAAGGAGCAAAAGAAAATGATACAGAAATGCTGAAATTGTGCATGAAGTATCAGGTTCCTGTTGTTATGAGCAGCGACGCTCATTTTGACAGCGCCATCAATGAATTGGGATGTGCCCGCAGTCTTCTTGAAGAGCTTGACTTCCCTGAAGAGCTGGTTTTAAACCGTTCTGTAAAAGCCCTGAAACCATTTGTGAACCGAAAATTCTAAAAATTTATGATGCTTCTAGGAATAACAGTAATGACACAAAACCAGATTTATACTTTCAAAATGGAGTGACTATTATGGATTTATTTGAATATGCAAAATCAAAAACTCTGGACAGAGAATCTCCTCTTGCCTCCCGTCTTCGCCCCACTTCTCTGGACGAAGTCGTAGGGCAGGAACATATTGTAGGAAAGGACAAGCTGCTCTATCGAGCGATAAAAGCGGATAAACTGACCTCTGTTATTTTTTACGGACCTCCCGGAACAGGAAAAACAACACTGGCAAAAGTTATTGCCAATACTACCAGCGCTAATTTTACTCAGATCAATGCAACTGTGGCAGGAAAAAAAGATATGGAAGCCGTTGTAAAAGAAGCCCAGGACAATCTTGGGATGTACGGCAAAAAAACGATCCTTTTTATTGACGAGATTCATCGCTTCAATAAGGGACAGCAGGATTATCTTCTTCCTTTTGTAGAGGACGGAACGATCATCCTGATCGGAGCAACTACGGAAAATCCTTATTTTGAAGTAAACAGCGCTCTTTTGTCCCGGTCTATTATCTTTGAACTGAAGTCTCTGAGCAATCAGGACATTCAAACCTTGATCCTCCGGGCTGTGAACGACTGCGACAGAGGTATGGGAAATTACGGCGCAGTCATAGAGCCGGACGCAGTGGAATTTCTGGCAGATATGGCAGGCGGCGATGCAAGAAGCGCTTTGAACGCAGTGGAGCTTGGAATCCTTACCACCCCAAAAAGCCAGGACGGACTCATTCATCTGACTCTTGATGTTGCCTCTGAATGTATCCAGAAACGTGTGATTCAGTATGACAAAAAAGGCGACAATCACTATGACATTATTTCCGCCTTTATAAAAAGTATGCGTGGCTCTGATCCGGACGCAGCTGTGTACTATCTGGCAAAAATGCTTTATGCAGGAGAAGATGTTAAATTTATTGCCCGAAGGATCATGATACTTGCGTCTGAGGACATCGGAAATGCAGATCCCCAGGCGCTCTGTGTGGCTGCAGCAGCTGCACAGGCTGTTGAACGTGTAGGTATGCCGGAATCCCAGATCATCCTCTCCCAGGCTGTTGCTTATATGGCCTGCGCCCCAAAAAGCAACTCAGCTGTAAACGCAATCGCCGCCGCCATGGACTCTGTAAAGAAAACACGGACTACCGTGCCGGTCCATCTTCAGGACGCCCACTACGGCGGCCACGAAAAGCTTGGCAAAGGAATCGGCTATCAGTACGCTCACAATTACCCGGATCATTATGTCAGACAGCAGTATCTTCCTTCTGAAATACAGGATGAACATTTTTATGAATTAAGTGATATGGGATATGAAAAAACCTTAAAGGAATACATGAAAAAAATCGGAGCTCTTTAACGAGCCCCGATTTTTTTGAGATGGAATTATTTATTTTTTCTTTCTTCTAAGCATCTGGATCAGACCGATCATAGAACCACTTCCAAGTAATCCTGCTACTAACGGTACAGTGTTTGTTGCATCGCCTGTTTTAGGATTGTTTGTTTTAACCTCAGACTTATTTGTATCAGTTGTATTCTGATCGTTATTCTGATTATTGTTGTTCGGTTTCTCCGGTGCTACAGTTGGTTTGTTCTGATCCGGTTTTTCCGGGTCAACCGGCTGATCTGGATTTTCCGGGTTTGGAGTTGGGTTTTCCGGATCTGGAGTCGGATTCTCCGGATCTGGATTCTCTGGATTTGGATTCTCCGGATCAACTTTCTCTGCACGAACAGTAACTACTACTGTATTGTCTTCGATCGGAAGATCACCAACAACTGCAATTACATATCCTTCCGGTACATCTGCAAGAATGCTTGTGTTGATGTATGTATCTTTTTCATCAACAACAAGAGCACCTGTGCCTACCTCTTTACCATCTTCAGTTACATATTTAACTGTAACATCTCTTGTGTATTTTTTCTGTCTTACAACAACTGTTGCTGTTCCGTCTTCATTTAACGGAATGTCACCTACAACTGCAATGATCCAGCCGTATGGTACATCTGTAAGGATGTTTGTGTTAAAGTATGTTGCATCCTCAGCAAGTTTGATGCTTGTGGTCAGAACCGGATTTCCAGCTTCATCCACATAGTTTACTGTAACGTCTTTTGTATACTCTTTTGCTCTTACCTGAACTGTTAAAGTATTATCTGCATTAAATGCAAGATCTCCAACATTTACAAGCTCATATCCATAAGGAACATTTAACTTACTTGTATTCACATAAGTATCGTCTGCGCCTACAACAAGATCCTGAGTTCCAACATTTTTGTTCTCTTCATCTACATAGTTTACAATGATATTCTTGTCAGTTACTACCTGTACTTCTCTGACAAAAACGTTCATAGTATCACCATTGCCAATGTACATATCACCAACCTGGCAAAGCTCATATCCCTTCGGAACAGCCAGACGGCTTGTATTGAATGTTGTAGCTCCGGCAACAATCTCGATTTCCTGGTTTGAAGAAATCACATCTCCGGACTCTGTTACAAGACTTACATAGATTGTTCTTGTTTCAGCTCCTGCTCTTCTTACTTCAACATTAACGGTATCGTTTTTTTCAACGTATACGTCACCCTGGTTACAGATTTCATATCCTTCCGGTGCTGTAAGTTTGCTTGTATTAAACATAGTATCCTCTGCACCGATTTTAATCTCCTGGATTCCGTTTTCAAGAGGCTGTTTTGTTTCCTCGTCAATGAAGCTTACATATACAGTTCTGGTTTCTGCAACTTTTCTTACTTCAACGTTAACTGTATCTCCATCTTCTCCAACGTATACATCACCCGGATTACTGATCTCATATCCTTTCGGTGCTGTAAGTTTGCTTGTATTAAAGATGGTATCGTTTGCACCGATTTTAATCTCCTGGATTCCGTTTTCAAGAGGCTGTTTTGTCTCTTCATCAATGAAGCTTACATATACAGTTTTAGTTTCTGCAACTTTTCTTACTTCAACGTTAACTGTAGTTCCATCTTCTCCAACGTATACATCACCCTCTTTGCAGATTTCATATCCTTTCGGCGCTGTGAGTTTGCTTGTATTAAAGATAGCATCTTTTGCACCGATTTCAATGGCCTGTATTCCATCTTTTTCAAGAGGCTGTTTTGTCTCTTCATCAATGAAACTTACATATACAGTTTTAGTTTCTGCTGCTTTTTTTCTTACAATAACATCTACTGCATCTGTATTGGTTACATCGTAATCACCAAGATTTGCGATCTCATAATTCTCAGGTACATCTGTCAGCTGAGTACCTTTGAACTGGTAATAAACCTGACCATCATCTGTATACTGTGGTTCAACAGTAACACTTCCCTTACCAACCGCAGCTCCGTCATCTGTCTTGTAATTAACTGTAACGGTTTTTGTTTCGTGCTCCGGAGTTTCTACCTTCTCTACATATGCTGTATATGCGCTGTCAGTATAAGGGCCGGAGAAATCTCCTGTTTCCACTAATTTGTAACCTGCCGGAACTGTGAAGTCCTTGCTACTAAGTGTATAATAACCATTATATACCTTTGCATTGATTACTTCGTTTCCAACACCGCTTCCATCGTTCTGATCTACATAGTAAACTGTAATCGGAACTACCAGCTGTAAGTCTTCTGCTGCTTCTGTTGCTGTATCTTCCTCTGCCACTTCTTCGCCAGTCTCTTCTGTTGTTTCTTCCTGTGCTGTTTCTTCTGCCAGTGCGTCTTCATCTGCTACTGGTGTGAGAACCTCATCTTCTGCTGCGTTTTCAACAACGGCATCAGTAGTTGCATCCATAGATGCGGCTGTTACGCCTACTGTGCTTGTTAAAACTACAGAGGAGCTGAGGCCAACCATAAGAAGTTTTCTTACTACTTTGTTTTTCATAGCGTCTTTTTCCTCCATCTCTGCTTTTAGGGATTCCCCTAATCCTATGTTATCATTCTCATTATACCCCCCCCCCTCGGTATTGGAAAGTCAATATAAATTATCCTGTTTTTACCTGTATTTCAACATTTTTACACTTCATTCTCCTGTATATTCCAGCAGTTTTCTCCTGTAAATAACAAACAAAAAAAGACACTGTCCCAGGCTGTTGACAGTGTCCATAAAATCATTATATTTTTTAGATCAGCTCTCCCATAATGGAAGTATAAATATCCTGGCATTTCTGAGGCCAGCTTTTACATATGGCACGCGCAGCCTCTTTATTTGGCGCCGCCATTGTCAGATCCATGATCGCTGCATCCTTTTCGATCAGCTGGCACCGGACTGCATAGGTTCCCTGAGGCGTTGTATAATAGTCAGCCGGCATAAGGATCCTTTCCGGTACCTCATATCCATAATCTCTCAGAAATTCTTCAATTTCATTTCTGATATCCTGAGAAAGATCATTTTCAAAATAGGAAAGTGTCTTACTTCCCTCTTCTGTCAGTTCATAATGAGAACTGTTAGAAACCGTCCGCCGTCTCAGAAGCCCTGTCTCCACCAGTTCTGACAATACCTGCTGAAGATGAAGGTAATCCGTATACTCCCTGTCCAGCACAAACTCTGAAATCTGAGAATTTGTCAGCTCTTCTCTGGAATGCTGAGCCATATAAAGTACCATCAGTTTATAAATTGTAAATGGTTCTGCCATTCTACCACCTCTTTCTCACTTACATCCGGAACATATCTGTTCTTTCAGTTCTTTAACAAGCAGAAACTTTCAAATTTTTCCCCTGGTAACTGTTCTGTTCTTTCATCTGATGGTGAAGCAGATTCAGAACCTCCCGTTTCCTTGACGCCCACAGAGGAGCGATCAGAAGATCTTTCGGACCATCTCCCGTTATCCTGTGGATCACGATCTCCGGATCCAGATTTTCCAGACACTGGATCAGCAGATCCAGATATTCTTCTCTCTCATAAACACGAAATCTTCCTGCAAGATAATCATATGCCAGGTCTGTCCCTTTCAGAACATGAAGAAGCTGAAGCTTGATCCCCTGGATATCTTTTTTGTTCAGATATCTCATTGTTTCAAGAATATCTTCTCTGCTTTCTCCGGGAAGACCCAGGATCGTATGAACGATCACCTCGATATTCCGTCTGCGAAGATTCTCCACTGCCTGCTCAAAACAGGAAAGTCGGTAACCCCTTCTGATGTACTGAGCTGTTTTTTCATGAATCGTCTGAAGTCCCAGTTCAATCCATACCGGTTTAATCCGGTTCAGCTCTTCCAGAAGATCCAAAATCTCCTCTCCCAGACAGTCCGGTCTGGTTCCTACAGACAGGGCTACAATCTGAGGATGAGACATTGCCTCTGTAAAAATTTTCCTGAGATATTCCACCGGGGCGTAGGTATTTGTGTATGCCTGAAAATACGCTATATATTTCTGAATGGGACGTTTCTGTGAAAGAATCTCAATCTGACTTTCAATCTGCTCGGTAATGGACAGCGCCACATCTGCTGCAAAATCTCCACTTCCGCCCTCACTGCAGAAAATACAGCCGCCTGTGCCAAGAGTACCGTCTCTGTTGGGACAGGACATTCCACCGTTTAAGGTGACCTTATAGACCTTTTCGCCAAAACGCTCCCTGAGCATATAGTCCAGGGAGCGATAAGGTTTTCCGTTCCAGCTCTTACGCTGTTCCCGGCTTTCTTTATTCAGTTCTTTCATCAAGGCATTACCTCTGCTTCCTCCGGATCCGGCTCTTTTGGAATATACCTGTCAAAAATTTTTACAAAGAAATGTGAATTGGCATATGCAATCACGGCCGGTCCAAACAAAATAAACAGAAGGATCAATGACATCTGTATCTGAAATGACGGAATAAAAAAGATTGCCAGAGGACAGAAACAGATGATCAACATCAGGAAAGTAAAAGGAAGATGACGGATCGCCATTAAAAATGCATTTTTCAATGTATTTTTGATGGAATTATAAAACTTTGCAAGAACCGGGTACACGTACAAAAAAATCATTACATATAAAAGAGTAAATACTGCAAAAATCATTCCCAGGATCTTTCCTGCCGGCTGTCCCATATTTCTTGCTATATTCGTATCCAGATAAAGAAGCGCTCCTACTATAAGCATGATCACATTTATAATGGTTGCCTGCTTAAAATTCTGTTTAAACGACTTAAAAAAGCTTCTGAATATGTACGCCTCTTCATTTCTCACCATCTTCATTGTTACATAATATAAAGCCGTCAGAGATGCTCCTGCTGTAATCACAGGTATGCAACAGGCAATACAGAGAAGATTCAGCATGCAGAGATCTGCAACCTTTCCCATAAACACAAAAAATTTGTTATCCATATTAAAAAATCGACCCATTTTTACTGCTCCTTTGTCATTCCTTGTATGTCATTGTCTAACAGTATAGCGAAAAAAGGCAGAAAAAGCAAGCTTCACGGAAGAATAAGACGATCAACTGTCACAAATTCATATCCCTGTTCTGTAAGCTCATCTGCCAGAGCAAGGGCAGCCTTCACAGTTGTTTTGTATTCGTCGTGCATCAGAATAACCGAACCATTTTTTATGTTTTTACGGACTCTGCTCAGTATCTCCTGTACATTCTGGGTTTTCCAGTCCAGTGTGTCTATGGTCCAAAATACAGGAATCATTTCCACACAAAATTCTGTTCCTTTTTTCCAGGCGCCATAAGGAGGGCGCATATATACGGGATATTCTCCTGTAATCTCATAAATCCTGTTGTTTGTTTTCAGTATTTCCTCCCTTGCTCCGGCATCTGAGATCCGGTCAAGCTGTACGTGATTGTAGGTATGATTTCCGATCAGATGACCTTCTCTGTACATTCTTTTTACAATATCCTCATTTCCCTCTATTGACTTTCCCAGAAGGAAAAAAGAAGCTTTGATTCCCCGCTCCTTCAACCCGTCCAAAAGCATTTCTGTATATTCCGGATCAGGTCCGTCATCAAAGGTCAGCGCAATCTGAGGTCTGTCCAGCTCTTCCATCACAAGCCTCTGCATTCCTTCCCCGGCAATCATTTTTGCTGCAGAAACACCTGCCTCCTGGATCGCAGAATTGTCAGCTCTACACAGAACTGCAAATACCGCAAACAGGATTCCTGCACAAATAACACATTTTCCAAATTTTCTTTTACCTTTTCTCAACTGTGGCCGCTCCTGTTTTCTTACTTCCATAAAAATTCTATGCAGGACAAAGGAGATTCCATGACTGCCCGGTTGGAGTTTGAGAAATGATTTTCCTGCAAACTGAAAAAAGCTAAATAAAAACCTTCAATTCCGTAAAGTATTTTAAAAACAGTTCTATAATAAATACAAAAAACGAGGACTGGTTTCTGCTTTTATACAAAAATCAGTCCTCGCCGGATACTTGATCATAAATACCTGTTTTGTTTTTTTAATAAAACCCTTGCTAAAAAAATCCGGAATCTTTCCTATTTATTAAGCATGATCTTTAACTGTGCTTCGATTGCTTCCGCGCATCTTTCAAATCCAAGCTTTCCACTGTTCAGGCAAAGATCATAGTTGGTGGCATCATTCCACACACCGCCTGTAAATTTGCGGTAATACTCCTGTTTTCTCCTGTCGTCTTTTATAAGAAACTTCTCAATTTCTTCTCTGGAACCGGAAATCTTTTCGGATGCCTGTTCCACACGGAAATCCCAGGGCGCATGTACAAACACACGCAGAGTATTGGGACGATCCTTCAGCACATAGTTTACGCAACGTCCTACGATCACATAGGATTCTTTTTCTGCAAGATCCTTCACAACCTTAGCCTGATAACTGAAAATATTTTCATCGGAAATAAACTCCTTGCTGTCCGGCTGAACCAGCTTTCCTCTGTACAGTGAAGACTTATTAAACAATGACGGCTTTATTCTGTTTCCACCCTCAACCTTGCCAAAAAGTCCCAGATCAATTCCGCTTTCATCAGAAGCCATACGGATGATCTCTTTGTCATAGAATGAAATTCCCAGCTTTTCCGCAAGCATCTTTCCTACGGTGCGTCCGCCGCTTCCATACTGTCTTGCAATTGAAATTACTATATGCTCATCCATTCGTTTTCCTCCTTATAATATTCCCCTGTCATTCAAAGCTGTATTTATTCTCCCAGATATGCTTTCTGCACTGCCTCATTATGAAGCAGATCCTGTGCTTTTCCCTCCAGAGTGATACTTCCTGTTTCCAGTACATAGGCTCTGTCTGCAATGGAAAGAGCTTTTTTTGCATTCTGCTCTACCAGAAGAACTGTGGTTCCACTTTCGCTTACTTCCTTGATAATATCAAAAATCTCATTTACAAAAATCGGAGACAATCCCATAGACGGCTCATCCATCAGAATGATCCTTGGCTTGCTCATGAGAGCCCGTCCCATAGCCAGCATCTGCTGCTCTCCTCCGGACAAAGTTCCTGAACGCTGTCCCTGTCGCTCTTTCAGACGGGGAAATCTTTTATAAACCATTTCAAGGCTCTGAGCAATTTCATTTTTATCTTTGCGTGTGTATGCGCCCATAAGGAGATTCTCATAAACTGTCATATCCGCAAATACGCGTCTTCCCTCAGGAACATGGGCCATTCCCATCTGCACGATCTTGTGCGCCGGAACTTTCAGGAGATCTTTTCCTTCAAACATGATGCTGCCTGCTTTTGCCGGCAGGATTCCGGTCAGTGTCTGAAGGGTTGTGGTCTTTCCTGCTCCGTTGGCGCCGATCAGGGCAATTACTTCACCCTGATTTACCTCAAAAGAAATTCCCTTCAGAGCCTGGATCACGCCATAATAAACCTGAAGATCCTTTACTTCCAACATTGCCATGATTACGTTCCTCCTATTCTCCCAGATATGCCGTGATAACGGTCGGATCATTCAGCACTTCTGAAGTCGCTCCCTCAGTAAGTACCTGCCCGAAATTCAACACGGTCAGCTTTTCACAAATGCCGCCCACAAGTTTCATATCATGCTCAATGAGAAGGGTAGTCATATGGAAATGCTCCTGCACAAAACGGATGGTATCCATCAGTTCCTGAGTTTCATTGGGATTCATTCCGGCTGCCGGCTCATCCAGAAGCAAAAGCTTCGGATCTGTTGCAAGAGCGCGAGCAATCTCCAGTTTACGCTGTTTGCCATAAGGAAGATTTCCTGCCAGGATCTCAGCCTCTTGGTCCAGATCAAATACCTTCAGGATCTCCATTGCCTTTTCATTCATTTCTTTTTCTACCTTAAAATACTTCGGCAGTCGCAGGATTCCTGTAAGAGTAGAATACTGATACTGGTTGTGAAGTCCTACTTTCACATTATCCAGAACTGACATCTCTTTAAACAGACGGATATTCTGGAAGGTACGGGCAATTCCCGCCTTATTGATCTCTATTGTACTTTTTCCTGTGATATCCTGTCCGTCCAGTCTGATAATTCCCTCTGTTGGCTTATATACGCCTGTCAGAAGATTAAAAACTGTTGTTTTTCCGGCTCCGTTCGGACCGATCAGTCCGTAAAGCTGGCCTTTTTCTATATTAATATGAAAGCCGTCAACTGCACGAAGACCGCCAAACTGAATTGACAAATGATTTACTTCCAGCATTGCCATGATCAAGCCGCCTCCTTTTTCGTTTTTCCGCCCCGGATCTTCTCTGCCATACGGCTTCTCCATGTTCTTGCTGCCGGAGCCCAGTTAAAGAGCATCATCACGATCAGAACAATCGCATAGATCAGCATACGGTAATTTGCAAAACCGCGGAGAAGCTCCGGAAGAGCATAAAGGATGATCGCCGCGATCATGGAGCCACGGAGATTTCCGATTCCGCCCAGAACCACATATACCAGGATCAGAATTGACATATTGTAATCAAATACCGATACTTTGAGCATGGAAATATTATGTGAGTAAAGTACGCCTGCCACACCTGCAAGAGCTGCAGAAACTGTAAATGCCAGAAGCTTGTATTTTGTCACATTGATTCCCACTGATTCCGCTGCAATCCGATTATCTCTTGTTGACATAACCGCACGACCGCTTCTGGAATGAACAAGATTCTGAACAATAAACAGTGTGATCAGAACAAGTATCACTCCGATCAGGAAAAAATATGGCTTGATTTCTTTATAAAGAGTGGCTGTTCCGGAAATTCCCAGAGCGCCCTTCATGATTTTTTTGCCGCAAGCCGCAAGCTCAAGACCTCCGGATGTTGTTGCCGCATGTATACCGTTTTTATCTACGCCGACATAGAGAATATTGATCAGGTTCTTAATGATCTCTCCAAAGGCAAGGGTAACAATCGCAAGATAATCGCCCCGAAGCCTCAGTACCGGAATACCGATCAGAATACCGAACACACCTGCCACTGCCGCACCGATCAAAATCGCCAGAATAAATCTCGGAACCGGAGGAAGAGCGTCTGCTGCCAGATGAGAAAAAAGTGCGCTGGAGTATGCGCCCACGCACATAAATCCTGCATGACCCAGACTCAGCTCACCGGAAAATCCCACTACAAGGTTCAAAGAAATTGCTGCGATCGTATACACGCACAGAGGAACCAGAAGGCCTGTCAGAAGTCTGGAAAGATTCCCTGTAGAGGAAAGAGTCTGGACCACAGCAAACAGAACGATCACAATTCCATAAGTTATAAAATTACTTCTTGTTGTCTTATTCATCTTTTTCTTCATATCGTCCACCTTACACTTTCTCCTGAATGTTTTTGCCAAACAGTCCGGTAGGTTTCACAAGGAGTACGATGATCAGTACCGCAAACACGATCGCATCCGCAACCTGAGATGAAATGTAGGCTTTTCCAAAAATCTCAATAATCCCCAGAAGAATACCTCCTACCATGGCTCCCGGGATGGATCCGATACCGCCGAACACTGCAGCCACAAAAGCTTTGATTCCGGGCATTGCTCCTGTATACGGAGTCAGTGTGGGATAGGCAGAGCAGAGAAGAAGTCCTGCTATGGCAGCAAGTCCTGAGCCAATGGCAAAGGTCAGGGAAATCGTTGCATTTACATTCACACCCATTAACTGAGCGGCATCTCTGTCCTCAGACACAGCCTGCATGGCACGTCCGGGTTTGGTTTTGCGTACAAACCAGGTCAGAGCCACCATAATAACAACGCTGACAACAATAGTTACAATGGTAATTCCCTTAATAACAAGCTGTCCGTCAAACAGAGTTACTGAAGGAACATCGATCACTGTGACAAAACTCTTGGCATCTGCTCCAAAGATCAGAAGAGCCAGGTTCTGCAGAAGATAACTGACACCAATGGCGGTGATCAGAACCGCCAGATTAGATGACGCTTTTCTGAGAGGACGATATGCGACCTTTTCGATCACAACTCCCAGTACCGTACATATCACAACAGAAAGTATCACTGCCGGAACCGGGCCCATTCCTCCTCTGGTCACTGCGGTGAGAATTACAAAAGCGCCGACCATGATTACATCACCATGGGCAAAATTCAGCATCTTCGCAATTCCATACACCATTGTGTAGCCCAGTGCGATAATCGCATAAATACTTCCCAGGCTGATTCCATCTTTTAAATAAGATATAAAACTCATAGTGCACCTCATATAGAAATTTTATTGTTACATAAAAGAAACGGAGGACAGTACTTATGCACAGGCACCATCCCCCGTCCCTTAATTTTTTAGTGTATATTTATTCACTGATTATTCCATTTCTTTATATTCACCGTTTTCAATAACAAAAGCCTTTGGCTCCTTGTCGCACTCTCCGTCTTCTGTCCATGTAGCTTTTCCGGTAAGTCCGTCAAGTTCGATCTCAAGCATAGCCTCAGACATTGCCACACTGATATCCTCATTTGCCATATCCGGTGTGATCTCTGCTGTATCTGCTGCCGCTTTCATTGCATAGATCACATCATAGGTGTCTGCTGCGAACTGATTGGGAACCTCGCCGTTATTGGCATCACCGTAAGCCTTTACAAATGCCTGGCTTGCCTCGTCCTCTGAAGTTGCAGAGAAAGGAGTCAGAAGCATAACGCCTTCTGCCAGAGAAGTATCGAAATTCTCAACTCCAAGGATTCCGTCCATACCGTCAACACCAAAGAACTTGATATCCATTCCTGCCTCAGATGCCTGCTGAAGGATCAGAGCATTATCTGAATAGTAGTTTGGCAGGAAAAGAAGCTCTGCGCCGCTGTCAGCGATTTTTTTCAGCTGTACGGAATAGTCTGTATTATTGTCTGTTGTGTATGCCTCGTCAGCTACAACTTCCAGTCCGTTTTCTTCTGCCGCTTCCACAAAAGAATCATGTACGCCGGAATTATAATCAGCCATGGAGTCATAGAGAACTGCTACCTTTGTTGCAAGTCCATGCTCGCCGATATATTCTGCAGATTTTGCTCCCTGAGCCGGATCGGTAAAGCACATACGGAACTCATTGCTTCCTGCTGTAATAGAATCAACAGCGGTTGCAGATGGTGTAAACAGGAATGTGCTCTCTGCCGCCTCTGCTCCTACTGCAATACAGGAGGATGATGTAGTTGCTCCGCAAAGCATCTGCATTCCTTTATCAAGAAGGTCGTTATAAGCATTGACTGACTTCTCCGGATCACCCATATCGTCGCCGGCATCAAGTATCTCAACCTGATATCCGTTAAATCCGCCGTCTTTATTGATTTCGTCTACTGCAATTTTCGCTGCATTGTATACGTTTGTACCATACTGTGCATAATCGCCTGTCATTGGGCCGATCACACCGATTTTAAATGTTTCGTCATCTTCTGCGAATACCATTGCAGGCATGGCTGCGGTTGCTGCCACTGCTGCTACAGTTACACTTAACACCTTTTTCCAGTTTCTCATAACAAATCTCCTCCTTGAATTTCTAACGATCATCAACATCCTGTTCCTCTTCGTACAGATGATGTGAAAAAAGCCCACTGGACTACCAGCCGGCTCAGGCTTTTCCCCTGACTTTCGTTCGCTAATACTTTAATGTTTTGATTATAGCATCTGATATATTTGATTTCAAGTATAAATTTGCAAAATATTTACAAGCAAAAAAACCGGCATCCTGTACGGGATACCGGTTTCTGAAAGGAGATTTTCTCTCCTGTTACTTCAATATTTACTTATGCGATAGCTTTTTTAGCGATCTCTGCAAGTGCTTTGAAGCCTTCTGCATCGTTTACTGCAAGCTCAGCAAGCATCTTTCTGTTGATGTCGATGTTTGCAACTTTCAGTCCGTGCATCATCTTGCTGTAGGAAAGTCCGTTCATTCTTGCAGCAGCGTTGATACGTGCGATCCAGAGCTGTCTGAACTGACGTTTTTTCTGTTTTCTTCCTGCGTAGGAGCTTGCAAGAGCTCTCATTACAGACTGTTTTGCAATTCTATACTGTTTGGAACGGGCTCCTCTGTAACCCTTTGCCAGTTTTAATGTACGATTATGTTTTTTCTTTGCGTTTAATCCGCCTTTAATTCTTGCCATTTCTTAATTTCCTCCTGTTCGTCTTCTCTTCTTATAAATAAGGCAGTGCTTTCTTGATATTCTTCAGGTTTGTGGAATCAACAACAGTGGCCTTTCTAAGATTTCTCTTTCTTTTCTGAGATTTCTTTGTTAAGATATGGCTCTTATAAGCTTTGTTTCTCATGATCTTTCCGGTACCAGTTTTTTTGAAGCGTTTTGCTGCTGCTCTACATGTTTTAATCTTAGGCATTTTTATTTCCTCCTTGATTCGTGGTTCTGTTTTATATTTCACATTACTGCAGTATCCGAAACCGGACACGGTAACAGTAACTGCTTAACGTTTTTCGCTGAGAAACATTGTCATGCTTCTTCCCTCAATCTTGGGAGCCTTTTCTACTACAGCGATATCTTTCAGAAGCTCTGCAAAATCATCCAGAACATGTCTGCTGCTTGCCATATGAGCCATTTCTCTTCCACGGAAACGCAGAGTGACTTTTACGCGGTCACCTTTTGTAAGGAATTTCCTTGCAGCGTTTACCTTTGTCTTTAAGTCATTCGTATCAATATTAGGAGAGAGACGTACCTCTTTAATGTCAATCGTTTTCTGTTTCTTTTTGGCTTCTTTTTCCTTACGGGAAAGTTCGTAACGGTATTTTCCGTAATCAATGATCTTGCATACCGGCGGTTTTGCCTGTGGCGCGATCTTTACAAGGTCAAGTCCTGCCTCCTGTGCCTTAAACATGGCCTCCTTTGCAGACATGATACCAAGCTGGGCTCCGTCTGCTCCGATCAGACGTACTTCTTTGTCTCTGATTTGTTCGTTAATCATTAAATTGCTAATTGTTGTACACCTCCATACCTGTAAATGATATACCCTGACTTTTACACGTTTCTGTGAAACAAAAAAAGCATGGACGAATCCACACTCTGCTCATATTCCCATAGTACAGCGCTCTGATATCCACAGACAGCTTCTGTGCCATACATTTATCTGAAAGGAAAATCCTGTCTTACAAATGCTGAGACATATAAACCTGAGACGCATCCTGTGCGCTAAGGTGAGAGTGAACTCTGCTTTGTTTTCTTCACGTACTGTAATAGGATAGCATGAGTTTCCCGGAAAGTCAAGAACTTTTAATGCTAATTTTCTCATGCTTTTTTCTCATCACTGCCCTGAAAAAATCTAAAAAAGAATACAGGCTTTTCTCTCTCATAATATCTCAGGCTTTTATGATAGCTTCTGTCCTGCTGATCTTCAGAATAAAATCTGAAAATACGGAAATATTACATAAGGCAATGATTTATTTAAGGAGGACACAACCATGACAATTCTCAACTGCAATGCAGTAACCTGTATTTATAACAAAGATCAGCTGTGCTCCCGCGGCGAGATCGAGGTTATGGGACCTGATGCCCGCGTTTCTGACGAAACAAGCTGCGGCAGCTTCCGCGACCGCAACAGTGCCTCAGTAACAAACAGCGTAAAAGAATCCTGTGGCTGCGAAAAAATCAAAATTGACTGCAAAGCCCATGAATGCACCTACAATGAGCACTGCAAATGTACTGCTGCTGCCATTGACATCAACGGTCAGAACGCCAGCACAGAAAAAGAAACAAAATGCAAAACCTTTGCATGTAAATGCTGACAGTTTTTCCGAAGCAAAAGGTACACAGCATACAATAAGTGTCGTAACAGTAGTTTATAATGCGCACCTGAAAAAAGGACATTGCCCACAAAGCAATGTCCTTTTGCAGTCTTTTCAGTTTTATCTGTTTTTCAGGAAATCCGGAATCTGGATATCCTTTTTCTGAACTGTACTTGTAGGTACCTTGGTACCATAAGATGAATTCATGTTTGGAAGAGAAAAGCTCGGCATATTGATACCGCCAGCCTGATTTGCTGCGCCTGTCTGTGCAGCCGGTTTTCTTACAGAAAACGGTGAAGATGCATTACTTCTTCCGCCAAAGGAAGAGCCAGCCTTGGGAGCTGCATCAGTAAGTCCTGTAGCGATAACTGTAATTCTTGCATAATCTGCAACAGAATCATCATACATTGCACCGAAGATGATATTTGCTTCCTCTCCTGTAAGCTCCTGTACATAGCTTGCAGCATCATTTGCATCCATAAGAGAAATATCACCTGAAATATTAATGATTACATGAGTTGCGCCTTTAATGGTTGTCTCAAGAAGCGGGGAGGATACAGCCTGCTGAACAGCTTCCATAGCCTTGTCGTCTCCTCTTGCTTCTCCAATACCGATATGAGCGATACCCTTATCTGTCATAACAGTCTGAACATCTGCAAAGTCAAGGTTGATCAGTGCCGGCAGATTGATCAAATCGGTGATTCCCTGAACCGCCTGCTGAAGAACTTCATCAGCCTTGCGGAGTGCCTCCGGCATGGTTGTCCGGCGGTCAACGATCTCGAGAAGCTTGTCATTCGGAATAACGATCAGTGTGTCCACTGCTTTTTTCAGATTCTCGATCCCTGCAAGAGCATTGTTCATACGTGTCTTTGCTTCAAAACGGAATGGCTTTGTTACAACGCCAACAGTAAGGATTCCCATTTCCTTGGCTGCTGCTGCGATCACCGGTGCCGCACCTGTTCCGGTGCCGCCGCCCATACCACAGGTAACAAATACCATATCAGCGCCTTCTATTAACTGTTTTACTTCTTCTATACTTTCCTCAGCGGCCTTCTGACCAACTTCCGGCTGTGCTCCAGCACCAAGACCTTTCGTTATCTTTTCACCAATCTGAAGTACTGTTGGAGCTTTACAGAGGGTTAATGCCTGTTTGTCAGTGTTGACACCTACAAACTCAACTCCTCCGATGGTCTCTTCCACCATTCTGTTTACAGCATTATTTCCAGCTCCGCCCACACCAATGACTATAATCTTGGCAGAGGACTCAGCTTCATTTGACATAATCTCTAACAATGTACTTCCTCCTTTTATTTCCCCGATATTTATCGTAATCTACCTGCATATAGTATATCATATATTTTTTTCTAAAATTAATCAACTACTATTTTTGTTTTTTTATACTTTTTTCATGTATTTTCGTCATTTACAACTTAATATCCATCGCCGGAATAAGGGTCTTCCCCGCTTTCATCGTAGGCTCCTGTTTCCTCTGAACCATCTGTATACTCGCCGGACTCTTCGCTGTATCCGTCCTGGTACTCCGGATCCGAATACCCGTCTTCTGACTCATAAGAACTGTCCTCTGAGCTTTCGTCCTGACTTTCGCTGTCTGATTCTTCTGTGTTTTTCGGCATAGGACCTACATAGTTTCCTTCCCGGTCATACTCTCCGGTTCCGGTAAATCCGCCTTCTTCGTTATAGCCGCCTGTCCAGTCTCCCATTGCGTCTATGGTTTCCTGTGTGGGGGCAGGACCAACATAATTCCAGTTGGCATCATACTCGCCCTCTCCGGTATAATCACCTTCCTCATCATAGCCGCCGACCCATTTTTCAAGAGCATAGTCAAGAGCAGTCATAGGCTTCGGACCTACATGCTTTCCGCTTTCATCGTACTCGCCGTCCCCGGTATATTCACCGTTTTCGTCATAGCCTCCGGTCCAGTTCTCTGCTGTTACTTCCTCTATCTCTGCCTCAAACGTAATGGTCTTTACATAATTGGTAACATTCTCTGCATGAAGGATTCCCTTCTGTCCTGCAAGCTGAGGAAGAATTGCGATCACCCGGGTCATTTTATCCTCAAGATTCACATCTTTGCCCAGATTTACTATGATATCCCCATAAAGAAGGCTGATCTCATAGTTTTCGTCAAACTGAATGTGGTCCGGCAGACTGTCATTTTTGGCAAAAATCGTAGAAAGGGCAACCGCTGTATTCAGAACAGTTTCTTTTATGGGAAGCTTCTCTCCCTTTACTACCCGTTTTACGGAAATCCCGTCAAAAAAAGGTACTCTTTTATCCTGTGTTTTCTCACTTTCAATAAACACGCCGTTCCGGTCAAAATACACATAGCTGTCCAGATAGGGAATGCAGCCTACTGCCTTTTTTTCTTTCACGCTGACCACAATGGTGTTTCTGTTTGACCGCGTAACCCTAAAACCTTCCACAAAAGGAATATCCCCTGTATCCTCTGTGGTGTAAAGAATCGGAGCAAGAATGGAATTTTCTGCCATTGGTCCCCGAAGGACCATGGCCTTTATCTCTTTTTCTGTGTAATGACCGCTCCCCATGATCTCCACATTTTCCACCTTAAAATAAAGAAAGAAAAAAAGCACACCAGCCAGAAGGCAGGCGCCAATCCCCCCAAGTATTAATTTTTTATGCTTATCCGATATGTTCAGTTTTTTTCTGTATTTTGATGTTCTCATAAAAATGCAGTTCCTGTATCCTCTTCTATCTGCGCGCCCAAAGACGCCAGATCCTTACAAATATGCTCATATCCCCGGTAAATAAAGGAACATCCCTCGATAACAGTTTCCCCCTGCGCCGCAAGGGCTGCCACAACCAGCGCCGCTCCTCCCCGCAGCTCTCTGGCTCTCACAGTACAGCCTCTGAGCCGGTTTCCACCCTGGATGACCGCCTCTCTGCCTGAAACAAGAACAGAGGCTCCCATTTTATTCAGTTCCTCTACAATCCTGAACCGGTTTTCAAAAATATTTTCACGTATGCAGCTTTTCCCCGGAATGGTTGTCAGTACTGCCATGAGAGGAGACTGAAGATCTGTAGGAAAACCCGGATACGTGTCTGTTTCCAGAAATGGTACGGGAAATGCCGTTCCGCTTCCGTCAACTATTAGTTTACCACTGTTCCGGTTATATTGTCCACCCATTTTCCCATACACTTCAAGAAATGCATCCAGCTCTCCCTCCGGCGGATTGGCGATCACGATCTTTCCTCTTGTTGCCGCAGCTGCACACAAATAAGTTCCGGCCACAATACGGTCAGGAGGAATCTGCATATTTCCGGCTTTCAGCTCCTTCACGCCTGTAATCTGGATGCAGCCGGTCCCTTCTCCCCGGATTTCTGCCCCCATACTGCGAAGATATCTGCAGAGCCACACAATTTCCGGCTCTCTGGCACAGTTTCTGAAAATTGTATGTCCCTCTGCCAGAACAGCAGCCAGAATCCCCTGCTCTGTGGCGCCCACACTGGTTTTTCCAAAAACAATCTCTGCGCCTTTCAGGCACCCGGCCTCAGCTTCCAGGCTGTTTTCTTTTTCCTCCACACTGGCTCCCAGACAGCGCAGTACATACAAATGCTGGTCAACCGGACGCTTTCCTATTACACAGCCTCCCGGATAACCCATGGAGCCTTTTTTATTTCTTGCCAGAAGCGCTCCCAGAAGAATCACTGATGACCGCATTTTTCCGGTACAGTCTCCGGAGATCTCTGTTCCGTCTGCTCTGCTGCAGTCAAGATAAAGAGTATTTTTTTCCCACCAGGTAAGCGCACCCAGGGATCTGAGAATATCCTCCATACAATACACATCAGCAATGGCAGGACATCCCCTCAGCACGCTGACTCCCCTGTGAAGCAAAGAGGCTGCCATCATGGGCAGCGCAGAATTTTTTGATCCCTGTATGGATATGGTACCCTGAAGCGGCTTTCCTCCTGTAATGCGAATTTTATCCAAACCGTCACACCCCAAAAGCCCTCTTCCATTTATCCTATGCTGTTTTTTCTTTTCTGTGACTGCTGACACTGAGAGCCAGCCCCATTTCCGCCAGAAGGAATACCACCGAGGTTCCTCCATAGCTTACAAAGGGTAGGGTGATTCCTGTATTGGGGATCGTATTTGTAACAACAGAAATATTAAGGATTACCTGAATCGCCATGTGCCCCATGATCCCGGCGCTGATCAGACCCCCCTGAAGATCTTTGCTGTGCATGGCGATCACACAGAGCCGCCACAAAAGCAGCGCGAAGATCACAATCAGAATACCGGCTCCCACAAGCCCCAGTTCTTCACATATAATGGAAAAGATCATGTCGTTCTGCGCTTCCGGAACAAATCCCAGCTTCTGAAGGCTGCTGCCCAGCCCCCGTCCGAACAGACCGCCACTTCCTATTGCATACAACCCCTGAATAGTCTGAAAACCTTTTTCATATTTTTCCGGATTTCTCCAGATAGCCAGGCGCTCCAGACGATAGCTTTCTGCTGCCAGAAAAACAGCTATAAAAGCAACTCCTGCGCTTCCCATCCCAACAAACTGCACATATCCCGGACTGGATACAAAAATAAGAATTACTCCGATTCCCAGAATGATGATGGCCGTACTGAGATTGTTGGAGCCCACCAGTCCCACAATGGGAAGAAGTGTCGCCATGGTACGGCACATAAACCATATGCCGGATGTTTTTTTACGGCTTCTGTCAATCTGCCAGGCAAGAAAAAGAATCACTGCCACTTTTGCAAATTCTGAAGGCTGAAAAGATAACGGACCCAGGCTCAGCCATCTTTTTGATCCATTGATCTCCTGTCCCACCAGAAGAACAGCCGTAGACAGAGCAATGGACATCAGATAAACTACCGGGGCAAGAGAAACCCAGAAATGATAGTCTGTTTCTGATACCACATACATGGCTGCCAGTCCCAGGGCTGTTGCAAACAGCTGTTTTTTGAAATAATAAAAGGAATCGTGAAATCTGACTCTCCCATTGTAAGAACTGGCGCTGTACAGAAACACCAGACCAAATACTGCAAGAAAAATCACAAGAATCAACAAAAGGGTATCGGCTGTTCCTTTTTTTCTCTGTGGCTGCTGTGACATAAGCGCCTCCCTGCTGCCGTGTTATTAATAAATATGAATTTTTTCATAAAAAATGACCGGTTCGTACATCTGCGTACTTCCGGTCATTTTTGTTTCTAGATTTTATATAGATCAGAGATTTTTTACATATTCCTTAAAGCAGTCTCCGCGCTGTTCATAATTATCAAACTGTCCCCAGCTTGCACAGGCAGGAGAAAGAAGAACCGCCTCTCCCGGCTGCGCTTTTTCTGCACAGACCTTTACCGCCTCCTGGAGATCTTCACAGAGAATACAGGAACAAACTCCAAGTCTTTCTGCAGCATCCCTGATATTTTCCTTTGTCTGTCCGATCAGAACCAGACTTCTTACCTTGCCGTCAAAGCTGTTCAGCCATTCATCATAGCTGGAGCCTTTGTCATAACCGCCTCCGATAAGCCAGGTAGGACGGTTCATTGCCTGGATTCCCTTGATTGCAGCATCCGGATTGGTTCCTTTGGAATCATTGTAATAGACAACTCCGTTCTTTTCTGTCACATACTCGATCCGATGTTCTACTGCTGTAAATTCGCAGATACTTTTTCGGATACTCTCAACAGATACGCCTGCGTAATAAGCCATGGCTGCTGCTGCCATTACGTTTTCGAAATTATGTTTGCCCAGAAGCTTCAGATCTTCTGTTTTTACAAGGAAGATTTCCTGATCCTCTGTTCTCAGAATGATCTGTCCGTTCTCCAGGAAAATTCCTTTTTCCAGTCTTCTTTCGCTGGAAAAATACACGGTCCGGGGTACAATATTTTTTCCAAATTCTCTGAGAACCGGGTCTTCATAGTTCAGAACACACACATCCTCAGCCTTCTGATTTTTTACGATCAGTTCCTTCACACGGATATATTCTTCCATAGTATGATGACGGTTCAGATGATCCTCCGTAATGTTCAGGATCGCGCTGACCTGAGGGGCAAACTTCTCAATCGTCTCAAGCTGAAAGCTGGAAATCTCAGCCACTGTCACAGAGTCCTCTGTCATTTCCAGAGCTTTGGAAGTATAGGGGGTTCCAATGTTTCCAACCACAAAAACAGAATCCTCGGCATCCTGCATAATTTTTCCCAGAAGGGCTGTTGTTGTTGTCTTGCCGTTTGTTCCAGTGATCGCAAGAACTCGTCCTTTCCCTGTGCGGAAAGCAAGCTCAACCTCTCCCCACACCGGAAGTCCCTGCTCATAAAAACCTTTTACCAGAGGAAGATCCGTGGGTACTCCCGGACTTAATACTGCCAGATCAAGATTTTTCTGTACCTCTTCCGGAAGCTCGCCTGCATAGATATCCGTTTCTTTTATGCTGGCTGTCTTATGTAATACTGCTTCTTTGTCCAGATCCTGGTTTCCGTCATACAGAACCGGGCAGGCTCCAACCTGTCCCAGAAGCTCCGCTGCTCCGATCCCGCTTTTTCCGGAACCAAATACCAGAACCCGTTTTCCTTTTAAGTCCATCACTGTTTTCCTCCTTCAATTAAAGCGCCAGGAATGCGATCAGACACATCACAGCAGTTATCACTGAGAACACTGCCACAATCCTTGTTTCCGACCAGCCGCAAAGTTCAAAATGATGATGGATAGGAGCCATTTTGAAGATTCTTTTTCCGTGGGTAGCTTTAAAGTATGTTACCTGGATCATAACAGAAAGTACCTCAACAAAATAAATCAGTCCCACCAGCAAAAGGAATAAAGGCATCTGAAGCACATAGGCTGTTCCGGCCACAAATCCGCCCAGGGCCAGAGATCCGGTATCTCCCATAAAAATCCTGGCAGGATATACATTAAAAAGAAGGAATCCCATCAGACCGCCTACCACTGCACAGGTAATTGGCTCAATCCCGCTTTTTGTTCCAATGGACATCACAGTAAAGAAAACTGCAACGATCAGTGTCACACTGGATGCAAGACCGTCAAGTCCGTCTGTAAAGTTGACGCCGTTTACCGTACCGATCACCGCGATAAACAAAAGGGGCACTGCCAGAACACCAAGGTTCAGATAATGTTCCGGCCAGAACGGAATTTTCATGGTCAGAGAAATATCTGTATAGTTAAGGATATAAAATGCGAAAATACCAGTAACTACAACCTGAAGCAGAAATTTCTGCCATGCAAGAAGACCGTCGGAGCGCTTCAGCACAACTTTCAGGTAGTCGTCAAGAAATCCGATGATTCCAAATCCCAGAGTCAGAAACAGAATCGGAATGACAGCCGGATAATCCTTTACATAAAACAAAGACGTTACAACTGCAGCGATCAGAAATATGATGCCTCCCATGGTAGGAGTTCCTGCCTTTTTCAGATGGGACTGCACGCCCTCCACCCGTTCTGTCTGTCCCATTTTCAGTTTTCTGAGAAACGGGATAATCACAGGTCCCAGAATCAGGCTGATCGCAAAAGAAACCAGAACCGGTATTACAACTTGATAATTCATCTTCACACCTCTTATCATTCTTTCGTTTTTTACATCATAACCAGTATAAGGCTTTTCCGGGAAATTATCAACCCTCAGTAACGACGCTGTCACTGTTCCTTACAGTAATATACTGTTACTCTTCCTGTGCTTTTGGGGAGCCTGTTTTTTCTATTCCAAGATATGGGAGTACATTGTCAAAAATACTGCGCACCACAGGAGCGGCAATGGTCCCTCCATAATAAATCCCCTGGGGATCATGGATGATACAGAGAGCCAGAACCTTTGGCTCCTCTGCCGGAGCAAATCCCAGAAAGGAAGAAATATAGCGGTTTGCGCTTCGGGGAAGGGTCTGTGAAGTGGCTGTTTTTCCTCCAATGGAATAGCCTTCAATGGCAGCGTTTTTTCCGGAGCCTTCAGACACAACTGTTTCCAGTATTTTTCTCACTGTTTCTGATGTTTCAGAGGATATGATCCCGGCTTCTACCGGATATTCCAGTTCTTTTATCTGAGTTCCATCCGCACTCTGGACAGCCGCTCCAAAATGCGGAGTAATCCTGTTTCCACCATTAATAAGGGAACTTACGGTGGTCGCAAGCTGCACCGGTGTAATCTGAAAGGACTGCCCAAAGGCAACTGTTGCCAGTTCCACATTTCCCATATTTTCCATTTTGTGCATAATCGTTCCCGCCTCTCCGGGAAGATCGATCCCGGTCTGTTTCATAAGACCAAACTGTCGAAAATATTTATAATATTTTTCCACTCCAAGGCGCAGTCCCACTTCAATAAATACAGGGTTGCAGGAATTCTGAGCTCCCTCCACAAAATTCTGAGAACCGTGACCTCTTCTGTTGGCGCAGTGTATCCTTCTGTCATCTACCAGCTTATATCCCGGGCAGTAAAATCTGTCATTTAATGACACCGCTCCTTCCTGAAGCCCTGCTGCCATAGTAATGATCTTAAAGGTAGAACCAGGTTCATACGTATCATTAAGACATGGATTTCTCCACATCTGATTCAGAAGATCCTGAGCTTTTTTCTGATCCATGGAAGCAGTATCCTGTCCATTATTCAGGACAAACGGTTCATTCAGATTAAACTCCGGAACATTGACGCAGGCATAAATTTCACCATTTTGCGGATTCATCAGAAGAACAGACACCCGTTCTGCCTGTTTTTCCTCCATTACTTTCAGAGCAGCCTGCTGCACGAACTCCTGTATACTGATATCAAGGCTCAGTCTCAGTGTGTTTCCCTTAACCGGTTCTGCTCTCCGTTCTCCAAGACCATTGATCTCAACTCCTCTGGCATCTGTGGTGGTAAGAATTTTTCCGGGAATTCCTTTCAAAACCTCATCATATTCTACTTCCAGTCCAATGATCCCCTGATTGTCCCCTCCTGTAAACCCAAGAACCTTGGACGCCAGAGAATCATAGGGATAGTATCTTTTATAATCTTCATCCACCTTCACCCCGTCAAGCCCCGCCTTTCGAATGGCATCTCCTGTTTCTTTTTCCACATTGGTGCGGATCCGTTCTATGGATGAATTTTTTTCTACCTTTTTCCGCACAGTTTCCTCCGACATATCAAGATCTGACACCAGAAGCCGTATCACTTTTTCCGGTTCTTTGATCTGACTGTGGATCACGGAAACCGTACACACGGTTTTATTTGCTGCAAGGACTTTTCCTTTTGCATCCAGGATCTCTCCTCTGGCTGCCTTGATGTCCCTTTCTCTTTCATGAAGATCTTCAGCTTTTTCATAATAATAATCAGACCGAAATCCCATCAGCCATACAAGCCTTCCCAGAAGTCCCAGCAACATTGCTCCGCAGCATAAAAAAACAACCCAAACCTTTTTCTTGTGAAAGGTCATGTTTTTTTTCATAAAAATGCCCCACAGAGATTATCACAAAAATATATGATTCATCTCTGCGGGGTATGTTTTTATCTTTCTTTTATTCCAGTCCGGCCTCTTCGTTTGTCAGACCGTCACTTTCCATATCATTTCCCACAATAGGGTCTTCCGAATTTTCCGGCGGTGCCGGGGCTGCCGGGTTGGAAACAGCATCTCCCACTGCTTCTCCACTTTCTGAAGCAGGAAGTGTTTCCCCGGAAAAGCTTTCAAGGTTTTCTGACTTGATATACTCTCCGTTGTCGTTCAGCTTTCTTTCTCCGTTTTCATTGAGAAGGTAGCCCTGTTCGTCTACCCGGTTTCCTTCCATATCGATCAGATTTCCCTCTGCATCTACCATATTTCCTTCTTCATCCACGTCACTGCCTGAAACATCTTCCAGCACACCATTAAAGCCATCCCAAAGTTCTGTTTCAGGAACAACGCCGTCTTCTGCTTCATCCGGCTCAATATTCAGATACGGAAGCAGCTCGGAAAGAATTCCCTGTGCAATATACTGAGGATATTTACTGTCTGCCTGATCTTCTGCGTTGGGCTCGTCAATAACCACATATATGATCACCTGGGGCTCTTTTACCGGGGCAAAGGTAATAAAAGAAACCAGATACTTTTTGTTCCCACGGGGATATTTTTCCGCTGTACCTGTTTTACCGCCTGAACTGTATCCCTGCACCTTGGAATGGCGGCTGGTTCCCTCAATTACACTGTCTTCCATATAGGAGCGGATATCTGCGGAAAGCTCAGAAGAAATTGTCTGTTTCAGCAGGATCGGTTCCACTGTTTTTACTGTACTTCCGCTGCTGTCCTGTATTTCTTTTACAAGATGAGGCTGATAATAATAGCCTCCGTTGATAACAGAACTCATAGCGTTGATCTCCTGAAGCATCGTACAGGTATATCCCTGTCCAAATGCGGAGCAGGCAAGCTCAGTTTCTCCCATGGTATCCATGGTATGGATAATTCCCGATCCTTCGTTTGGAAGGTCGATTCCTGTTCTGCTTCCAAAGTTAAAAAGACTCTGCGCTTTAATGAACTGTTCCGCTCCCATCCTTTCTGCGATCTGCATCATTCCGTCATTACAGGAATTGGCTATCACGTGCATCAGATCCTCCGATCCATGAGCATCCGGATAAACTGCGCATTTAATAAATGTATCGTTGTTTGCTCCGAATACCTGTCCGCCATCGCAGACAAAATTGTCATTTTCGGATATACTTCCTTTTTCAAGAGCGCCTGCCATAACAATAGGCTTCACAACAGATCCCGGCTCAAAAGCATCTGTTACGCAGAAATTATTCCACATGGCGTTCAGAGCAGTTACGGTTTCCTCATCATTCATAGCCTTGATCTCTTCCTTTGAATAAAGACTGGAGAGATCTCGCGGGTCATTGAGATCATAGCGGTCCCCGGCATCCATGGCAAGGATTTCTCCCGTATTGGGATTCTGTACAACAACACCAATGTTTTTGGCTCCCATTTTTTTCTTAAAGCCGTTTACATATTTTTCTACAATCTGCTGTACACCTACATCCAACGTGGTAACAATATTTTTTCCATCTACGGGCTCAATAATAGTCTGTTCCACATCTGATTCATTATTAAAATATCCATACTGCCTGCCGTCAGCTCCCATCAGCGTACTATTATAATAGCTTTCGATACCTACATCAGCCACATCTCTGGCAAGTGTAAAACCAATGGTGTCACAGGCCAGGCTTTTAAAAGGATAGCTTCTCAGATAATCCTCTTCAAACCATACACCCTTGACGTTTTCCCGTTCTGCTTTTTCTGTGGCAGACAAAGGGCTGTCCTCATCTACAGTGATATATGCTTCAAATTCCTTTTTCTTATCCATGGGAAGCTGTTTCAGAAGAATCTGATACTGGCTCTGGCTTGTTCGGCTGTCTGAAAGAAGAGAACGGACTTTTTCTTCATCAATTCCCAGAATTTCCTTCAAAGTACGAATGGTAGGTTCCACATACTCAGGATCGGAATTTACAGTTTTGCAATCAAGGATCACATTATAAACCTTGTTGCTGGTAGCCAGGATATTGCCGTTTCTGTCGTAAATATTGCCTCTTCTGGCAGGAAGCACATCATTCTCGTATCTCTGCTGCGCCTGGGTCAGCACCTGCTTTTTATATTTGTCACCATTTGTTGCATTAATATAGGTAATTCTTCCCAACAAACAAACTAAAGCCAGCAGCACTGCTCCAAACAGTCCTGCCAGCTTTCCTTTCATCTGATGATTTATTTTTTGTCGGGGTTTCCTTCTTCTGATCCTCCTGTCGTTTCCCAAATTCTCACCTCTTATTTGTCAGGTACATCCTGATACTGTCTCACATAGCTGTTGTTTGACATACTGTATGTTTTTTTCTGATCCTCTCTGGGATAATTCATTCCCAGCCGTCCAATGGCTATTTTTTTGATCCTGTTCAGATCCACGCTGGAATTTACCTGACTTTCATAGGCATTATTCTCTTCCCTCAGTTCACTGAGTTCTGATTCCAGCACTGCCACATTTTTAATCCGGCCTGTAATATCCGCTCTGAGCTGCAGATAATTCACACAGCAAAACAGAACTGCCACAGAGATCACTGCCAGAAAAAAAACAAATCCTCGTCCCATACTCATGGCTTTCTGACGATTTCTCATTGTTTCTCTGCTGACTGCACGTGCACGGCGCGCCGTTTTTGCTGAAGAAGCTTTGGTAACCTTCCTCTGTCGTCTGTCCTGGTTTCCCCGTACAGTCGGCATATTTCTTTCAGGTACTTCCTGTAGACGTCTTACTGTATTTCCATCCACATACATTCCCCGGGCGTTTCTGACATTTTCTCTGCTTCTTCTGGCCGTCACCGCTCTGTTCGTCCTGTCCATTTTCTATCACTAACTTTCCTTAACATTCACTAAATCTTCCTACTGCTCCACTCTGCGTTCAAATATACGCAGTTTGGCGCTCTTTGATCTGGAATTATCCTCCAGCTCCGCTGCTCCCGGCAGAATCGGTTTCCTGGTGATCACTTTTCCCTTGGACTTCCTGCCGCACACACAGACCGGAAAGTCCGGAGGGCAGGTGCAGGGATTCTCATTTTTGCGGAAAATCGTCTTGACGATCCTGTCTTCAAGAGAATGGAATGTAATGATACAGATTCTTCCTCCGTCTCCCAGCATGTCGATCATTCCATCCAGAGACTCCCTGAGTACGTCCAGTTCTCTGTTCAGTTCGATTCGGACAGCCTGAAAAGTTCTCTTTGCAGGATGTCCCCCCGCTGCCTGAATCTTCATGGGAATCGCACGGCGGATAATTTCCGTCAGCTCTCCCGTAGTCTGTATTGGCTTTTCCTTTCTGGCAGCCACAATATGCTTTGCAATATTTTTCGCAAATTTATCTTCACCGTAATCACGAATGATCCGGTACAGTTCTTTTTCTTCGTAACCATTGATAATATCAGCTGCAGTACGGGTCTGTCTCTGATCCATACGCATGTCAAGAGGCGCGTCTGCCCTGTAGGTGAATCCGCGCTCCTCATTGTCAAGCTGGTAGGAAGATACTCCCAGATCCAGCAATATTCCGTCTACCTGATGAATACCAAGGTTCTTAAGCTCATTTACCATGTAACAATAATTGCTGCGAATGATCGTCACTCTGTCTTCATAGGCAGCCAGCCTTTCACTCGCAGCAATTATTGCATCCTGGTCCTGATCTATTCCAATAAATCTCCCCTTGGCAGAAAGTCTGCTGCACACCTCTACGGCATGCCCTGCACCTCCCAGAGTTCCATCCACGTAGATTCCGTCAGGCTTTACTTTCAAACCTTCAATGGTTTCTTCCAGTAAAACCGATTTGTGTCTGAATTCCATATACGTCTCCTGTGTTGGATTTACTTCCGGCGTAATACTTAAATGATGATACCCATATCCTGCATACCCTCTGCAATACTGTCCATATCATCATAATTACAGTTCTCGCTCCATTTTTCTCTGCTCCAGACTTCAATCCTGTTCAGATTTCCCGTTAAAACCACATCCTTTTCCAGACCAGCAAACTCCCGAAGCGTCTGAGGCACGAGAATTCTCCCCTGCTTGTCCAGCTCACACATTGTGGCTCCTGCAACAAAGAATCGTGAGAAGGTTCTTGCATTCTTATTTGTAAGTGGTAAGGCTCTGAGTTTTTCTTCAAAGGCTTTCCATTCATCCATAGGATAAACAGAAAGACAACCATCCAGTCCCTTTGTCAGAACGAACTCTTCTCCCAAAAGCTCTCTGAACTTCGCCGGGATGATCAGACGCCCCTTCGCGTCTATTGTATGGTTGTATTCTCCCATGAACATGTAACTCACCTACTCTCGCAAAGTACGATTCTCCCCTTCGTACTTTCCAGCAGAAACGGATGGGTCTGCCATATTCCCTCCATTCACTACCACTATTCACCACTTTCTACCACTTATGAACCCATTCTACCCCATTTACTTTGAAATTACAAGTGGGAATCTCAGGTTTTTTATTTTTTTAAATGAAAAAAAGCCGGATTTTTCCAGCTTTTTTCTCTGATAAAAAGGATTCTCTGACAGGTCTGCCACAGAACCCTTTTTCGTTATTATATGCTTTGAAATTTCTCAATCAGCCTGTCAAGCCTCTGGCTTTCCTTCAGACATTTGGGAAGGTCCTCCCTGTTCCGGATCATTCCGTTCAGCTTTCTCCGACAGTTCTGTATCTTCCGTTTCAGCTTTTTCTGATTCAGCTTCTTCAGTTCTGCTGTCTGATCCGGCTGAGACTCCCTGCTCTGATTTTTCATCCGCTTCTGCATCTTCAGGAACCTCTTTTTCTTCAGTCTCTTTATTTTCTTCTTTGATGTCTGTTCCCATAAATTCATGAGATACATCCTCGTAGGTCTGAATATCATCATAATTCAGAACAGCTCTTTTTTCCTCTCTCCTGCGGGCTCTGTATCTTTCACGTTTTTTTGTCAGGCTTCTGCGGACAGAAGCTGTAATCCCAAACGTAACGGCAAGAACAAGCAGCACACACACAAGAATCGGGATCTCTGTTCCCGGAACGGTTATCGGATCCGGTCGAAGAAATTCTATCCCTGCCCGTCCAAGGCTGTAACCTGCCAGATATCTTAAAAGGATCTCTCCCGGATATTTCCTGTGTTTTGTGTACAACATAAGAATCAGAAACAGCACAAGACACCAGATACTCTCGTAAAGAAACAGAGGATGCACCTGTATCCAGGAAATACCGTCTGCTTCTGACAAATGGCCGGCCATCAGCTCTGAGATCTGAGCTCTGTTGACCGCATCTGCCGGAATCTGCATAGCCAGAAGGCTGTCCGTATATTCCCCAAAACCTTCCCGGCTAAAAAAGTTTCCCCACACTGCTATTATCTGCGTTGTCAGAAGTCCCATACTGGCAGTATCTGCCATCTGTGCAAAAGAAATTTTTCGGATTTTACAATAAATCGCACCAACCAGGATTCCGCCTAAAATACCGCCGTATATGGACATTCCACCATTTCTGATATCCATAAGCTCCATAACGGATTTTCCTGCAAACATCTCCCGGTTCACTGCCACGTACATAAGTCTTGCGCCCAGCACACCGCCCAGAAAAGCCGGGATCACTGCTTCCAGACAGAGGTTGGGATCCTCTTTTTGTTTTTTTGCCACAAAAATCATTACCGCAAGTCCAAAAAGCATACCTGCTGCTGTCAGAAGTCCGAAAAAAGTAAGCTCAAATCCGAAAACTGAAACGGACTTTCCTACAAAATCAAAATTAATATTCAGATTTGGGAATCGAACTGATGTATTCATACACGCACCTGCTTATACATTGAAACGGAACAGGATCACATCTCCGTCCTGAACCACATATTCCTTTCCTTCCATACGAACCAGACCTTTTTCTCTGGCTCCTGCATAAGAACCACAGTCCAGAAGATCCTGATAATTTACAACCTCTGCTTTGATAAATCCACGCTCAAAATCTGTGTGGATCTTTCCGGCTGCCTGAGGAGCTTTTGTTCCGATCTTAATAGTCCATGCTCTTGTTTCATCCTCTCCTGCAGTCAGGAAGCTCATAAGTCCTAAAAGGCGGTAGCTTGCGCGGACCAGTTTTTCAAGACCGGACTCTGTCAGTCCCAGATCCTCCAGGAACATTTTTCTCTCATCATCATCCAGCTCGGAAATTTCTTCCTCAATTCCTGCACAGATCACAAAAACTTCACTGTTCTGCTGAACGGCATAATCCTTAACAGCCTTTACGTGAGGGTTGGATGCGCCGTCATCTGCCAGCTCGTCCTCTGCCACATTTGCCGCATAGATCACAGGCTTCCAGGTCAGAAGATTGTAAGTTCCCATCCATGCTTCTTCATCCTCTGTTTCCAGTTCCATAGTGATAGCCAGCTTTCCGTCTTCCAGATGAGCCTTTATTTTCTGAAGAAATTCAAGTTCTTTTGCCGCTTCTTTATCCATTCTCGCTGTTTTTGTAACCTTTGCGATTCTTCTTTCCAAAATTTCAAGGTCAGAGAATACAAGCTCCAGATTAATGGTTTCAATATCGCGGATAGGATCAATGCTTCCATCTACATGGATTACGTTTGGATCTTCAAAGCAGCGCACCACATGGACAATGGCATCTACCTCACGGATGTTTGCCAGAAACTGGTTTCCCAGGCCCTCGCCTTTGGATGCTCCTTTTACAAGTCCTGCAATATCCACAAATTCGATTACTGCCGGAGTTACTTTTTTTGAATGATAAAAATCTCCCAGAAGCTTCAGTCTCTCATCAGGAACTGTTACCACACCTACATTGGGATCAATGGTGCAGAAAGGATAATTGGCAGATTCCGCTCCTGCCTTTGTTAAAGAATTAAAAAGTGTACTCTTGCCTACGTTAGGAAGGCCGACAATTCCAAGCTTCATGTTTTATATTTCCTCCTGAGGTTTTTATTTTTATGATATTTATGTTAATATTCTAAAATCATAGGGACTGTATTCTTCACAGTTCACAATACAGTCTGAGCTCTGATTCGGTTTAAAGTATACCACATCAGAGCTCTGTTTTACAACTATGTTCCTTTTTATATTGGTTGTGTTTTGCGTAAAGACACAATCGCCTCCCAATCATAGCCTCTGTATTCAGTCCCTTGTCATAAGCATAAGAAGGGTTCCTTTTTCAAATTCTACTACAGCTTCCTCTTCCACAATCTCATTGCTGACCGTAAGGCCGCTGTCAGACGCTGTCAGATAATGGCGATTCAGGGGATATTTAAAGCCTTTAAGAGTAAGTCCAGGTACATCTCCTCCAATGGAAAAAAAAGACACATATTTTCCAAACTGTTCCGACCGTTTCAGAACAGTCCCGCTTTCGATAAGCCTTATATAATTCCAGGGATCTGCCAAAATAATCCGACAGCCTCTTTCCTTTCCCAGAACAAGAAGTCCGAAATTTGCAAGAAGGTGATCTACTCTGTTTCCTGTGGCGCCCAGAATAATAATTTTCTCTGCTCCTCTGTCCATGGCAGCGCAGGCCGCTGACTGGGTATCGGAATCATCCTTTTCCGGCCGAAGCTTTATAATCTCCGTGTTTCTAAGGATTTGCAGAAATTTCTTTCCATTTTCGGAAAGACTGTCAAAATCTCCTACCGCAAGGTCAGGAACAAGTCCTGTTCTCTCAAAAAATTCCAATCCCCTGTCTGCTGCAATCAGAGAAGTATTTTCATCTGTATTTTTTTCCAAAAAACGGAGGGCAAAATCTGTATTGATATTGCCCCCGCTTACAATGACTGCATTTTTCATGATATGTTTTATTCAATCTCTTCTTTAATATGCTGCATTCTTTTTGTAATATTTCTTACATTTGAAGCAAGATCTCCATTAAACACATAAGACCCTGCCACAAGGAGATTGGCTCCGGCCTTCATAACTGTTTCCATGGTTTCATCATTGATTCCGCCGTCAACCTGAATATCAACGTCCGCATGCTCTCTGTCAATCAGTTCGCGAAGCTCCTCAATTTTTTCTGTACACTCGCTGAGATATTTCTGACCGCCAAAGCCTGGCTGCACAGTCATAACAAGAACCATATCCACATCATCGAGAAGATGACTGATATCATTTACCGGAGTTGCCGGCTTAATGGAAACTCCAACCTTCACTCCTGCATCACGGATCAGTTCAATGGCACGTTCCAGATCTTCGCATGCCTCTGCATGTACGGTAATGGAATCTGCTCCGCAGTCTACAAAGTCCTGAATGTAACGTTCCGGGGCAGATACCATCAGATGCACATCAAAAAACATCTTTGATTCTTTCCGGATAGAACGGATCACCGGCATTCCAAAGGATATGCTTGGAACAAAATCTCCATCCATAACGTCAATGTGAAGCCATTTTACTCCTTCCTCTTCCAGAGTCTGTAACTGCTGGCCCAGACGATTAAAATCTGCTGATAAAATTGAGGGACACAAATGATAGTCCATGTAATCAATATCTCCTTTTCTCTTTTAATTCTTCATATAATCCTAAATAGTCCTCATATCTGAGACGACTGATCTCCCCTGCTTCAAGGGCTTCCTTTACACGGCAGCCCGGCTCATGGATATGTCTGCATCCCAGAAATCGGCACTGATCATCGTATTTTCGGAACTCGGGAAAATAATCCTTCAGTTCCTGTTCCTCCATATCTGTAAGATACAGGGAAGAAAATCCCGGCGTATCCATAAGATAGGTGTTTTCTCCTGCAGGAATCACCTGGGAATGGCGGGTCGTATGTTTTCCCCGCTTTAGCTTTCTGCTGATTTCTCCCGTTTCCATCTGAACCTCTTTCTGAAGAAGGTTCGTCAGAGAAGATTTTCCCACACCTGAAGGACCTGCCACCACTGTGGTCTTTCCTTTCAGGATTTTGTATATTTCATCAAGTCCTTCTTCCTTAACAGCGCTGGATAAAAGAACCTGATATCCGCAGCCGGTATAGGTGTCATAAAGATCCCTGATCTCCGTTTCCTCTGCCAGATCCTTTTTGTTGAAGCAGACCACTGCCGGAACACCGGCCTGCTCCATCATAATAAGAAATCTGTCAAGAAGCATAAAGTTCGGTTTCGGATCATCCATGGCAAAAATCACAAATGCCTGATCCACATTTGCCACTGCCGGACGGATCAGAGAATTTTTACGGGGAAGGATCTTTACCAGATTTCCCTCTGCTTTTTCCTGATCCAGAACAGTGATCTCCACATTATCACCTACCAGAGGCTTCTGATTCTCCTTACGGAAAATCCCTCTTGCCCTGCATTCATAAATATTACCGTCTGCTGCATGTACATAGTAAAAACCGGCAATCCCTTTTATGATCTTACCTTCCATGCACTACTCTGCTTTCTCAAAGGTAAGAGGATAAGTTCCAAGCTGCTGATATTCACCATTCACCATTTCAGACACAGAAAGAGTTCCCTCGCTTACTCCCGGGCTTCCTGTTATATCCAGTTTATACGGGAAAGTAAGAGTCTTTCCGTCTACCACTGTAAAGGCCTCGGATTCTCCGTTTACCTCCTGGATCAGCTCCAGACGCAGCGCGCCTCCCTTATAATTCTGAGGAGTATTCAGGCTCTGTGTACATTTCCATACTTCTCCGTTTGCTGCCGCTTTCTGCTGGGCAGCGGTATCTGCGCTTGCCTGTGTTCCCGGATCTGCTGCAGGTTCTGCTTCCGGCGGCTGATTTCCTGAACTTACCACAAGGCTGGCCGGTTCATCCGGATCTGCTGCTGTACCTGCCTCCGGGCTCTGAGAAATAACCTGACCTGCCGGAACATCTGCACTCTGCTGTTTTGTAATATTAATTTCTGTCCATTTACCAAAAGATGTCACCGCATCTTCCTCTGTGGCACCCACAACGTCCGGAACCTCAGCGCCATCTCCCCAGTCTAAGCCTCTGCTGACTGTCAATGTTACTGTGTCTCCTGATTTTGCGGCAGAACCTGCTTCCGGTGAAACAGCCATTACATATCCCGGTTCCACAACAGGATAGCCTGTTCCGTCATCCTCACTATATTCTTTCTGAACGATTACAGTAAGTCCCATATCCTCCAGAGATTTCTGATAAGCATATGCAGTTACTGTTTCATCATACTCCGGAATAGTCAGATCTTCCTGGCCCTTGCTGATAGAATACTTCAGAGTTGTATATGCCTCAACCTTTGTTCCTGCCGGAATATCCTGGGAAGAAATTCTTCCTTTTTCCTGATCGGATGCTTCCTCACCAATCATCTGCTTTCCAAGGTTGACTGCCTCCACAAGAGCTTTCGCCTCTTCCTCTGTCTTTCCTACCAGATCCGGAACCACAACCATTCCTTCATCCTTATTATCCGCCTGCTGTATCTGTCCCGGCTCTTCTGTCTTACTAAAGACGCCTGTATTTTTTACAATAAGGAAGACTCCGCCTGCAAGAACTGCCGCCCCTGCAAGAAGGGCAACTATTGTTACTGCTCTGCTTGTGGTTCTGCGTTTTTTCTTTTTTCTTTTTTCTTTTTCAGCGGCACGTCTGCGCTCATACTCTCTGTCATCATCACCGTCATCATAGTCGGTTTCGTATTCCTCATCCTCAAGCATCTCTACTTCAGGTTTTCTCTGAACAGTTCTGTTTTTCTGAGTGTGTTTGATCTCACCCAGCTCTTCATCTGATATTACAACTGTCTTGGCATCTGTATCCACCACATCATTGAGTTTTACAAAATCTCCCTGAGGATCGATCAGAGAATGTTTCAGATCTGCAATCACATCCTCCATTTTTTCGTAACGGCGTCCTACGCTTTTCTGTGTACACTTGAAAATAATCTGTTCCAGACTGTACGGAAGGTTTTCTGTATAAACGCTTGGAGGAGCCATTTCCTCCTGCAGATGTTTGATCGCAATGGCTACTGTAGTATCTCCGTCAAAAGGAACGCGTCCGGTAACCATTTCATACAGAGTGATTCCCAGTGAATAAATATCAGATTTCTCATCACTGTATCCGCCGCGCACCTGCTCCGGTGAACTGTAATGAACAGATCCCATAACATTGGAGCTGATGGTATTGGAAGAAGCCGCTCTGGCAATACCAAAATCTGTTACCTTCACCTTTCCGTCTGTGGAAATGATAATATTCTGAGGTTTCACATCACGGTGAACAATCCCATGATTGTGAGCTGCCTCCAGTCCCATGGAAACTTGGATCGCAATACTGGTTGCTTCTTTAATGGAAAGCTTTCCTTTTTTTGCAATATATTCCTTCAGGGTAATTCCCTCGATCAGCTCCATGACAATGTAATAAACGCCCTCATCATCACCTACGTCAAATACATTAACAATATTGGGATGTGTCAGACCGGCAGCTGCCTGAGCCTCACTTCTGAATTTCCGGATAAATGTCTTATCCTCCCGAAATTCCGGCTTCAGCACTTTAACCGCAACAAAGCGGTTCAGCTTGTGATCCTTTGCCTTATACACATCAGCCATGCCGCCTGTGCCTATTTTTCCTAAAACCTCATAACGCTCCGCTATGATCATTCCTGCTTTTAACATTTTTCCACCTCATTTGTGAATGGTTCTACTAAAACCACTGCAATGTTGTCTTTACCGCCGTTCTGGTTTGCCTCTCTTAAAAGTTTCTCCCCTTTTTCCGGCAGTTCCTCTGTCTCATTCTGTATGATCTCTTCAATCTTACTGTCCTCAACCATGTTGCTCAACCCGTCAGAACACATCAGGATCGTGCTTCCCGGCTCCAGCTGGAGATCAAAAAAATCAATATCAACAGTTCTTTCCGCTCCCAGCGCTCTTGTGATGATATTTTTATCCGGGTGATTTCTTGCCTCTTCCGGCTTGATCTCGCCCATTCTCACCATTTCCTGCACCAGAGAGTGATCTTTGGTAACCTGGTGAATCTGCCCCTGGATCAGATACAGGCGGCTGTCCCCCACATTTGCCACATATGCATAATGTCCTACAATTGTTGCTACCACAATCGTAGTCCCCATTCCTCTGAGGTCTTCCTCTTCCTGCGCGCGGGTCAGAATTTCCGCATTGGCAGTTTCAATGGCATGACGGATCACCTTGACCGGGTTAAAATCCGCATCTTTCCGAATCTCGTCCACTAATATCTGAACCGCATGAGAAGATGCAAAATCTCCCGCGTTATGACCGCCCATTCCATCAGCAACGACAAACAGATTGGGAAGGTTTCCTACCGGGTCTTTGGACACGAACACATAATCCTGGTTCATTTTCCGCTTCTGCCCCACATCTGTAGCTGAATATACCCTCATGTCACTTCTCACTTTCTGTTTTTTCCATATACCTTTTTCTTAGTTGCCCACAGGCACCGTCTATATCGCTGCCCATTTCCCTTCTAATAGTACCATTAATTCCACATTTTTCAAGATTTATTTTGAAATTCTCCACCGCCTGGCGAGTAGAACGCACAAAAGAACGCTCTCTGACAGGGTTTACAGGGATCAGGTTCACATGGCAGTTCAATCCTTTCACACGGCCTGCCAGCTCCCTGGCATTTTCTTCGCTGTCATTTACTCCTGCTACCAGGCTGTATTCAAATGTAATTCTCCGTCCTGTTTTATCAAAATAATTCCTGCAGGCCTCCAGAAGCTCATCCATGCTGTATTTCTTTGCAATAGGCATCAGCTCCTGCCTTTTTTCATCATTCGGGGCATGAAGAGATACCGCAAGTGTCATCTGAAACTTCTCTTCTGCCAGCTCGTACATTTTTGGCACAAGTCCACAGGTGGAAACAGTCAGATTCCTCTGGCTGAGATGAAGTCCGCCTTCCTCTGTAAGAATATGGATAAATCTCAAAAGATTATCATAATTATCCAGAGGTTCTCCGGAACCCATAACTACAACATTGGAAACTCTCTCACCTATGGACGCCTGTATCCGATAGATCTGATCCAGCATTTCAGAGGGCAGAAGATTTCTGGCAAGCCCCCCGATGGTGGATGCACAGAATCTGCAGCCCATTCTACAGCCTGCCTGTGAGGAAATACACACAGAGTTTCCATATTTATATTTCATAAGTACACTTTCGATCATATTTCCGTCACTGAGCCGGAACAGATACTTCCGTGTACCGTCAGTTTTTGAAATCTGTACGTCAACTGTTTCCAACGCTGTGATCGGATATGCTTCCAGTTTCTGTTTCAGGCTTTTGGGAAGATTTGTCATCTCTTCCCAGGAAGCTGCCAGATGCTCATGCAGCCAGCTGTAGATCTGTTTTGCCCGGAACGGCTTTTCTCCGATCTCGGTCATCAGGTCCTTCAGCTCTGTCAGTGTCATTGATTTAATATCTGTCATTGATCTATTTCCTTCTGAATCTTGCAATAAAAAATCCATCTGTTCCATGAACGCCCGGAAGCAGCTGCAGATATCCCAGAGCAGTTGTCTCAGATTTCAGTTCGTCCGGAATATACTCGTCAATGCTTTCCAGCTTAAAAGGATGATTGTTCATGAACCACATCATATTTTCTTCATTCTCTTCTTTTGCAATAGTACAGGTACTGAAAATAAGCACCCCTCTCGGCTTTACATATTCAGCGGCTTTGTCCAGAATATTTCGCTGCAGGATCACCAGCTCTTCCTGTTTCTGTGCAGTAGAACGATATTTGATCTCCGGCTTCTTTCCAATCACTCCGTACCCGGAACACGGCACATCTGCCAGTACAATATCTGCCTGACATTCTGAATCTACATCAAATACCGTCGCATCTTTTACCTTTGCCTGAACGTTGATCGCTCCGGCCCGATGTATGTTTTCTTCTATGAGATCCACCTTATACTGGCTCACATCCCGGGCATCCACTGTTCCAAAGCCTTCCATTTTATCTCCCACATGAAGGCTCTTGCCTCCCGGCGCCGCACAAAGGTCGATCACATAATCTCCCTTTGAAGGATTTGCAATTTCCGCAACGAACATGGAACTTACATCCTGAACCATGATCTTTCCCTGAATAAAAGCATCCAGCGCAAGAATGTGATTAAAATGGGAGATTTTTTTTGCATAGGGAAGATAGGGCGCGTCCTCCACAGTCACTCCCTGAGAACGGAGGCTCTCACAGGTTTCCTCCACGGAGTTCAAATATGTACGACAACGTACAGTCAGTGATTTTTCCTTAAGAAAATCCGCCAGCATTTTTTCTGTGGTTTCCTCACCGTACTCATTCAGCCACCGGAGCACCAGATGCTCCGGCATAGAATAGCGTACAGAAAGATGTCTTACCAGATTCTTTTCTCTGGAAGGATACTCAAGTTCATTCATCTGTCTTGCAACTGTGCGGAGAACTCCGTTCACAAAAGACTTCAGATTGTAAAAGCCTTTTTTCTGCGCAAGCTTTACTGCCTCGTTGCACACTGCGCTGTCCGGCACCCTGTCCATAAATTTCAGCTGATATACAGCGCTTCTCAGGATTTCGCGGATAGGCGGTTTCATCTTATCTACGGTTATTTTTGAAAAAGAATTAATAATATAGTCAATATAAATCCTGTATTCCAGTGTTCCCTCGCATACCCTCGTTATAAAGGCACGTTCCTGCTTGGGAAGGAACTGATATTTTGACAGCGCATTGCGGATGGCAATGTGGCTGTGTTCTCCCTCCTCATTGATCTGAAGAAGGATCTCCAGGATCATTTCTCTTGTGTTGATGCCGTTAGTCATCGTTTCTACGTCCTCCTGCAAGAATAATCAGTCTGAAAAGCTGAAGAATGGATGATGCCAGAGCCGCCACATAGGTAAGAGCTGCTGCTGTAAGAACCTTTCTCGCTCCTGCATTTTCCTCTCTTCCAAGAATCCCTGTGGTTTCCAGCATACGAAGAGCCCGTGAAGAAGCATTGATCTCCACCGGAAGAGTTACAAGCTGAAACAGAACTGCCAGCGAAAACATCACGATTCCCGCTGTGATAAGAGGACGAAAACTCATAATAAGTCCCAGGAAAAACAACGGCCAGGACAATGTGCTTCCAAAGTTTGCAAGAGGAACAATAGCGCTTCGGATTTCCAGCGGCGCATAGTGGATGGCATGCTGGATGGCGTGTCCGCATTCATGTGCAGCCACTCCCACTGCTGCCAGAGATGACTGTCCAAAGATATCCTGAGAAAGATTTACTGTTTTTGTTCTGGGATCATAATGGTCTGTAAGACTTCCTGACACAGCGCGTACCTGTACATCTGTAATTCCTGCCGCCTGCAGGATTCTTCTTGCAGCCTGTTCTCCGGTGAGTCCGGAAGCGTTTCTGACGCTTCTGTACTTTGCAAAGGTACTTTTTAACTTTGCGGAGGCTGCTACAGAAAGAAGCATTCCTATTACAAGAAGTATATATGTTCTGTCATAATAAAAACCATATCCGTACATGTCTTATCACTCCTTATGATCTTTCAGCACTGTTCCCGGCTGCACCTGATATCCTCTGAGGAAAGATGCCGCGTCCATACGTTTCTTTCCTTCCAGCTGAACCTCTGTGAGAACAAGAATATCTTTTCCGCAGGCAACATGGATCCCATCTTTACCCGTATCTGCAGCAATCACGGTTCCCGGTTCTGCTGCCGACTTTCCGTCCCCGTTCAGCACAGATACCACAGAAGCCTCCCAGATTTTAAAGGTCTTGCCATTCAGAAAGGTATAAGCGCTTGGCCATGGGTTCATCCCCCTGACAAGGCGTTCAAGCTCCTGAGCGCTTTTGCTGAAATCCATAAGACCCATCTGCTTGGTGATCATGGACGCATATGGCGTAGGACTTTCCTCAGGCTGTTTCTCCCTCACCGCTGTTCTGTCAAAAATAGACGGAAGGGTTTTTACCAGAAGATCTGCTCCCAGGTCAGCCAGTTTATCAAAAAGGCTGCCTCCTGTTTCCTTTTCATCCAGAGGAACAGCAGCCTGAGATATCATATCTCCGGTATCCAGTCCTGTTCCCATCTGCATGATAGTTACACCTGATTCCTTTTCCCCGTCAATGACCGCCTGCTGAATAGGAGCGGCGCCTCTGTACTTTGGAAGAAGAGAAGCATGGATATTAATGCAGCCAAGTTCCGGAAGCTCCAGGATGTCCCGGGGAATGATCTGGCCAAAAGCTGCCACAACAATAATATCCGGGTTCAGCTCTTTTAAGATCTCCATAAATTCCGGATCTCTGACCTTTTGCGGCTGATATACCGGAATTCCGTGTTTCAGAGCTTCCTCCTTTACCGGAGTGGGAAGAAGCGTTTTTCCTCTGCCTTTTGGCTTATCCGGCTGCGTTACGACTGCTGTAACTTCATATCCGTTTTTTACAAGAGCTGTAAGAGGCGGCACTGCAAAATCCGGAGTTCCCATATACACAATTTTCATATTTTACACCTCGTCATCATAAACTGTTCTGTGAAGTTCTCCTTCCACAAGTTCTGTATACATTTTTCCATCCAGGTGGTCGATCTCATGGCAGAACGCTCTTGCAAGAAGCTCGGTTCCCTCATAGATCACCTCTTCCATGTTTTCATCAAGAGCTTTTACCTTTACATAATTCGGACGTGTAACCTGTCCTGCCATTCCCGGCACACTGAGACATCCTTCGTCGCCAGTCTGCTCTCCGGATGTTTCTATGATCTCCGGGTTAATAAGAACAATCGGACCATCTCCCACATCAATGGTAACTACACGTTTCAGAATACCCACCTGAGGCGCGGCAAGTCCCACACCCATTTCCTCATACATAGTATCCAGCATATCAAAAATCAGAGTGCGGAGCTTGGGTGTCATTTCTGTTACAGGTCTGCTTACCTTTGTTAATACCGGATCCCCTTCAGTTCTTATTTTTCTAAGTGCCATAATTCATTCTCCCTTCTATGTGATTCTCCTGTGTACTTTTTCAGATCATCATTCCTGCCCGGAGTATCTTCCGGCAGCTTCCTGTATTACCGGGATCCTGCCATAAGATTTCTCTTTGTGCATCAGATGTAATCATACTGTATATATAATTTCCGGAAACCGGAATTGATCTCAATATATTTTTCAAATTTATTTTTTATGTCCAGAAGGACTTTTTCCTCGCTGTGCTTCAGGTACAGAACTTTTCTGTACACATCATTTACCTTTCCTACAGAAGCCCAGGCCGGTCCTATAATATGAAGTTCTTTACCGGGGCTGACCCGCTCTGCAAACTTTCTCAAAAAGTCCATCCCCTTTTCCAGAAGTTCTTCATCCTCCCCGGAGCCGAGAACAGAAAGCATATGCGCTGCCGGAGGATAATCCAGAAGAGTTCGGTAACTCATTTCCTCCTCATAAAACTTTTCATAATCCTGCTCTGCCGCAGCCTGGATACTGTAATGATCCGGATGGTAGGTCTGTATCACAGCCTCCCCCGGCTTTTTTCCTCTCCCGGATCTTCCCACTGCCTGAGTGAGAAGCTGAAAAGTTCTTTCCGCGCACTGATAATCAGAAGCATTCAGGGAAAGATCTGCCGCTATGGCGCCTACCAGTGTCACGTCCGGAAAATCATGTCCCTTAACGATCATCTGAGTGCCTACCAGAATATCTGCCTCATGGTCTGCAAAGGAAGAAAGGATCTGTTCATAGCTTCCTTTTGTTCTGGTCGTATCGTAATCCATCCGCAAAATGCCTGCCTTCGGAAAGCATTTATGAAGAACATTCTCTATCTGCTGTGTTCCCGCCTTAAAACCGCCAATATACGGCGAACCGCAGGAGGGACACACCGGTACTTTCGGTCTCTGGTAACCGCAGTAGTGACAGATCATTTTCCCATTATTATGCTCGGCAAGAGCCACATCACAGTGAGGGCATTTCAGAACCTCTCCGCAGGAGCGGCAGGATACAAATCCTGCATAACCGCGCCTGTTTAAAAACAACATAGTCTGTTCTCCTGCCTCAATCCTCTGCTCAATGGCAGATTTTAACTTTCTGCTTAAAATCGACCGGTTCCCTGCTTTTAATTCTTCCCTCAAATCCACAATTGATACTTCAGGCAAAGGACGTTTTTCATATCGGTCCGTCATTTTTACCAGAGCATACTCTCCGGAAACAGCCTTTGTATAGGCTTCAAGAGAAGGAGTCGCAGAGCCTAATACAACCCTTGCCCCTTCCATGGCCGCTCTCTGAACTGCGGTTTCTCTGGCATGATATCTGGGACTGCTCTCACTTTTATAAGTCTGCTCATGTTCCTCGTCAATGATAATAAGCCCCAGATTGGAAAACGGGGTAAAAAGAGCCGAGCGGGGACCTACCATAATCTGTATTTCCCCGCGTCTGGCTCTTTTAAACTGATCATACCTCTCTCCGGGTGAAAGCCTGGAATTCAGTACAGAAACTTTATCTCCAAACCATCCGTAAAATCTTCTCACCGTCTGATAAGTAAGGGCGATCTCCGGAATCAGTACAATCACCTGTTTTCCTTTTTCCGCCACTTCCTGTATCAGCTTCATATATACCTGAGTTTTTCCGCTTCCGGTAATTCCATGGATCAGAACCGGACGTGGAGCAGGTCTGCCCCACTCATTTTTTATTTTCTCAAAGGCTCTCTGCTGTACCGGTGTCAAAACGGAAAGCTTTTCTCTTGGGATCACATCTCCGTCCACAGACATCCGGTATACTTCGTCCTGCTCTATACGGATAATGCCTTCTTCTGTCAGAGGTTTCAGAACAGAGGCATTTATCTTAAGTCTTGCCGCAGCCTCCGTATAGTCCAGACTTCCCTCTTCCAACAGCGCCCTGACCAGTCTGGCCCTTGCCTTGCACCTGCCAGACTCAAGCTTCTGGACAAGGGTTTCCGCCTCTTCCCTTTCCACATTCAGACAGATCATCCTTTTTTCCTTTGCCCGGATTTTTTCTCTTACGGGAAGTACGGTTTTCAGAGCCTGAGCCATGGTGGAGCCATAACGTTCCCGCATCCAGGCAGCCAGAGAAACCAGTCTGGCTTCAGTTGTTTCCTGACTGCTGAGAAGCTTCAGAACCGGCTTAAGTTTCTCCGGTGATATTTTAGGTTCCCGGGAAAGTCCGATCACATATCCCTTTCTCTCACAGTTGCCAAAAGGAACCGCCGCAACCATACCTACACGTATCTCTGATGCCAGCTCCTCAGGAACTATGTACTGAAAGCTTCTGTCCAGCTTTTCATGGGATATGTCTATAATAATATCTGCATAAATCATGCAATCTCTCTTTCTTGCTGTCAGACAGTTATTTTCTGTCCTCTTCCAGGATCTCCGCGATCAGAACACGCTCATCCATAGGATATTTTTTTCCTTTGATCTCCTGGTAATCTTCATGACCTTTTCCGGCCAGTACAATAATATCTCCCGGTTCTCCATGATGGATCGCGTAGGCGATCGCTTCCTTACGGTCGCAGATCTCCACATATTTTCCACTGGTTTTTGCAATTCCGGTCTTAATATCGTCTATGATCTCCTGAGGATCCTCAAATCTGGGGTTATCTGAAGTAATGACTGTCAGATCCGCAAGCCGTCCGGATACCTCTCCCATCTCATAACGACGTGATTTCGCCCGGTTTCCTCCGCAGCCAAACAGGCACACAAGTCTGTGAGGCTGATATTCTCTGAGGGTTGTCAGAAGGCTTTCCAGAGCCATAGCGTTATGAGCATAGTCGATCATCAGAGTAAAATCCTCTGATACCTTTACCATTTCAATCCTGCCCTTTACCTTTGCAGCCTTCAGAGCGCGGATGATATTTTCTTCGGAAACCTTAAAATGTCGGCAGATCGCAATAGCTGTAAGGGAATTGTAAATACTGAATTTTCCCGGAATATCAATCTCTACAGGGAAATCCATAAGCCCCTTCACATGATAGGAAATACCCAGACTGCCTTTTCCGCCGGTCATATGCGCATCCTCTGCCCTTAAATCTGCCTCCGGCGAAAATCCATAGGTTTCAAGCGCACAGGTGTGATCCTGAATGATACTCTGGAAATGCTCATCATCTCTGTTCACAATTCCAACCCTGCACTGTTTCAGAAGCATTGATTTACAGGAAAGATAATGTTCAAAATCCCTGTGCTCATTTGGTCCGATATGGTCAGGTTCTATATTGGTAAAAATACCGTAATCAAACACAAAGCCCTGAGTTCTGTGAAGCATCAGACCCTGAGAGGAAACTTCCATTACTACACAGTCGCAGCCTGCATCCACCATTTTGCGGAAATATTCCTGAACCACATAGGATTCCGGTGTGGTATTTGCCGCAGGAATCACCTGTTCTCCTATGATCGCCTCAATTGTTCCAATCAGTCCTACTTTATATCCTGCATTTTCCAGAATGGACTTTACCATATAAGTAGTAGTTGTCTTTCCCTTTGTTCCTGTGATCCCAATGGTTTTCAGCTGCTCTGCCGGATAACCGAAGTAAGCGGCGGAAATAAAAGCCATTGCATACCGGGTATCTTTAACAAGGATCACTGTCACATCCTCAGGCGCCTGCACATTTTCTTCCACTACAAGAACCTTCGCACCCTTTTCAATAACATCAGAAACAAATTTATGTCCATCCACAACTGCGCCGCGGATACAGATAAAAAGAGAATTTTCCTGTACCTTGCGGGAATCATAGACAACTGTACTTACTTCCTGCTCAACGCTTCCCTGACAGCAGGTGTATTCTAAACGTTCCAATAATGCTGATAGTTTCATTTTTCTTCCTCCAAGAAGCATACGGCATCATTCTGCCGTTGAATATACTCTTTTATAGAATAGCACACACAGGGGGTGTTTTCAACGTTTCCTTTCTTATCTTTCACAATAAACGGCTCAGAAAAAATGTAAAAGCAACTTCCTTTTTCCAGTTTCCGGAAACTTGTTCTCCATTAAAGCTTTATAAAAACTCACAAGTTACCGCCGGCGAAACAATCCATAACAACTCAGGGACACAGCCCCGAACGCACCCAGAAGAATCACACACCACAGTATCCCTCCTGTTTCATCTCCGGTTTTCGGTCTTGTGGAGGCAGGATAACTTTTTTCTGACGGTGGTTCCATCCCCTTGCTTTCTTCCTGTTCAGCCTGAACAAGCTTATGAATCTGCACTTCTGCGCTGGAGGTCACTGCTTTTTCCCCTGTTTCTTTTGTTACTACCTCCACTTCATTGATCAGTTTACTGGTTTTTATCTCTTCCGGAATCACAATCTCCGCCTGAAGGCTGACTGTCTGTCCGGGCAACAGCTGACTGACCAACGCCTTCGTCCCTGTACTGTCAAGGAGTACACCTTCCTTTTCCAAAAACCTTACAGGAATATTCTCTGTCTGGAACTTTTCTGTAGTCAGCACGGAATGAAGGATCCGCTCTCCGGTATTCCTGATGCATATCTGAAAAAGCACCCTGTCGCCAGGCACCGCAGCTGTCCTGTCCGCTGTTTTTGTTACCTAGAAATCCGCCTTCAGCGCTTCAATTTCTGTATTTACAGTAACAGTACGACTGATTTCATCAGGCGTTGTTTCCGGAGCTTCCTCCGCTGAAAAATCACCAAGATCAACTTCTTCCTTTACTGTGTTTTGAGGCTGTGCCCTAGCTGTCAGTTCAAAGTTTACCGTCTCTGTCCTGTCTTCCGGAACAGAAATACAAATGAAAAAACTTCTTCTCTCTCCCGGCAGCAACATTCCGGTATTTTCCCAGGAAAGTTCCTCGCCCTGCTGATTTTCCAGAACTGCTTTCAGTGTACTGTCCAGCTGTTCACAAAAAAAGCTGAGATTTTCCAGAGGAAGCGTTCCTGTATTTTCAGCTGTTATTTCACAGACAAGCGTTTCGCCCGCTCTGGCTGTTTCCGGGTTTACCTCTGCTGTCAAAATAAAATCTGCTGTTTCCTCTTCCGGTTTTTCTGTATTTTCTCCTGCTTCCGGCTCTGCATCCGGATTTTCTGTGTCTTCTCCTGCTTCCGGTTCTGCATCCGGATTTTCTTCTGTGCCTGTACCCGGTTTTTCCTCAGGCTTCTCTTCCTCTTCCGGAATTGTGCTTTCCCCGTTTTCTGCTTCTCCGTCAAGATCTTCTGTTTCTGTTCCGAATTGCGTATCATTACCAGAATTTCCCCCGGTTGCTCCCTCATCTACGATTTCCTGTCCAAACAGGTTCTCCTCTGGCTGTCCCATTCCATTCTGAACATTATTCCCGTTTTCCTCTTCAGGCGGTTCCTCTTCTACAGTTTCCTGAACAAACAGGTTCTCCTCTGACTGTCCCGCCACAGCCTGGACATTATTTCCGTTTTCATCTTCGGACGGTTCCTCTTCTGCGGTTTCCCGCCCCCTTTGTGTATGAGCTTCACGTTCCAGTTTCCACAGTCCCTCTGGGTTCTTTTCCCATTTCACAGACCTTTCTACAGGATTTTCCTGTTCTGTAACTGGCAGCCGTGCAAAAATTTCCTGTTCTCCGGATGCCATTATAAATCCTGCCAGTAAAACCGCCAGACCAGCCTGTTTTATTTTGCGCCATATTCTTTTTTTCATAATATTCCCTCTTTCTGCTCTGCTGCAAAAATCGTCACTGTTCCTTCTTTCAATAATATTTCCTATTCACTTTATTACCCGTAATCCGGCAGAACAGTATCATATATGCAGCAATCATCAGCAAATGCTAAACTCCCTTTTCCTTTTACCTGTTAAAGATTTCCTCTGTCAATGGCATCTCCCCTTCCTGATCTTGTTCTCCGGCCTTTCATGTTTTTCATCTATGGAATTTTGCACCGAACGGTGCTTCTGAACTGTAACAGCTTCTTAACTATCCCCGAAACAAGCTGTCTGCAATTAAGGATCCACAAGACTGTGGATTATGACAGATTTACTGTACCATGCTTTTTCAAAAGATACAATACAGCCTTTTAATTATAAATTTAATTTAATATTTCTTTAGATTTTTTCGTTTTCTTTTAGAAACAGTACACACTTTGCACACATTTCTCCGATATAATAAGTTTTGGATAGATGAATAACCACTCTCTATCTCCCCCCTCAAAAAGTTAAGGAAACCAGCCGTCTGCAAATGCAGGCGGCTTTTCCTTTTACAATCCTCTCTTGCATTTCAGGTCGTGTTCTTTTATAATAAAACATATTAATGAAAAAGAAATGAGGTATCCCTATGAGCGAAAAAACTGTAGTAGTTGCACTGGGACACAAAGCGCTGGGAACCACTCTGCCTGAGCAGAAAACCGCTACCAGAGCAACTGCAAAAGCCATCGCAGACCTGGTAGAGGATGGCGCAAATGTTGTGATCTCCCACAGCAATGGCCCCCAGGTAGGCATGATACACACTGCAATGAACGAATTCGGAAAAGCGCATCCGGATTATACCTTTGCCCCTATGTCCGTCTGCTCTGCCATGAGTCAGGGCTATATCGGATATGACCTGCAGAATGCGATCCGCGCAGAATTGCTTTCCCGAGGTATTTATAAACCGGTTGCCACTGTACTGACCCAGGTTGTGATCGATCCTTATGACGATGCTTTTGCAGAGCCGGAAAAAATCATCGGCCGCGTTCTGAACGCTCAGGAAGCAGAAGCCGAGGAAGAAAAAGGAAACTTTGTCACAGAAACCGCTGACGGTCAGTACCGCAGAATCCTTGCCGCACCCAAGCCCCAGAAAATTATCGAGCTGGAAACGATCCGCACTCTTGCCGAGGCAGGACAGATCGTAATTGCTGCCGGAGGCGGCGGTATTCCTGTTCTGGAACAGGGCGTTGACCTTCATGGCGCCAGCGCGATCATTGAAAAAGATTTTGCCAGCGGACTTCTCGCTGAAGAATTAAATGCAGACACTCTTCTTATTCTTACCAGCGTAGAAAAGGTAAGTCTGAACAGAGGTACCGATCACGAAGAACTTCTGGGCGAAATTTCTGCCGAAGATGCCCGTAAGTATATGGAGGCAGATCAGTTTGCAAAAGGCTCCATGCTTCCCAAAATCGAAGCAGGCATTTCCTTTATCGAAAAAGGTACAAACAGACGCGCCATCATTACAGACATGGCTCATGCCGAGGATGGCTATAAGGAAAAAACAGGAACAATCATTAAATAATGCATATGAGCGCAAGGCAGAACACCTGTTGGAGTTCTGCCTTTATTAAAAACAGAAACGGAGTACCCAAATGGATCTGAAAAACAGAACACTGTCAAATTTCGCAGAACTTGTAAAAACAGGGGAATGCAAAAAGTTCAAAGGAAGATTAAAGGTTGGCGTGGACCTTGGAACCGCAAACACCGTTCTGGCTGTGGTTGACACTTCCAACCGCCCCATTGCCGGAATTTCCGCTCCCTCCCATGCAATCCAGGATGGAGTGATCCTTAATTATTTTGAATCTGTACAGCTTGTGACAAAGCTGAAAGAAACTCTGGAGGAACGCCTTGGAACCGAACTTCTCTATGCAGCAGCTGCAATCCCTCCGGGCGTATCCGAGGGAAGCATCAAAAGCATTGGATATGTGCTGGAAGGCGCAGGCTTTGAGGTAACAAATATTGTGGACGAGCCTACTGCCGCTTCCGCTGTACTTAAAATCACAGACGGCGCAGTCGTAGACGTAGGCGGCGGTACAACAGGAATCAGTATCTTAAAAGACGGAAAAGTTATTTACACAGATGATGAGGCAACCGGCGGCAGTCATATGACAATGACTGTAGCAGGCCATTACCGCATCCCTTATGAAGAAGCTGAAGTTATGAAAACTCAGCCGGATAAAGAGGCTGAGATCTTCCCTGTCATCAAGGCTACTGTAGAAAAAATGGCTGTTATCACAGAAAAATTCCTGAAAGGCTACCAGGTTCCGGCTGTGTATGTAGTGGGCGGCTCCTCTATGTTCACCGAATTTACTTCTGTATTTGAAAAGCGGCTGCATCTGCCAGTTTACCGGCCTTTACATCCGCTTCTTGTCACGCCTCTGGGAATTGCATACTGTTGTCAGCTTCCGGAGCTTTCGCCCAAAAAAGAATCGAAATAATAACTTACAGTTCCATAAAATCCTTTCATAAGCATAAAGATAAATGACAAAATCCCTTCCAGGAAGTAATTACTGCCTGAAAGGGATTTTTATTTAAAATTGATTTACATGGATTTTCTTTCCGCGATCTCCGCCATTTTTGCCTCGTTCAGTCGTGTATCTCCATGCACACGGCTGTAGGAAAGATAACCGTTCATACGGTCGATTTTTGTAAGGTTTTTGGAACCGCATACCGGACACACGTCCATTTCCAGTTCTTCGTGACCACAGTCGTCACAGTAAGCCAGAGAAAGATTAACGCCTTCATAGTATCCAAGCTCCATAGCTCTGCGGATCAGTGTGCGGATCGCTTCTTTATTATAACCGATAGGATAGCGCACATACTGGATTTTTCCGCCGTTGCACAGCTCCCAGAAACGACCTTCCAGATCCTGCTTCTCAATAGGGGTTACATCCTCTGTTACATGGCAGTGGAAGCTGTTGCTTACATATGGTCTGTCAGAAACACCCTCAATAATGCCGTACATTTTACGGAACTGCTCTACCTGAAGTCCACAAAGACTTTCTGCGGGAGTTCCATAAATGGCATACAGATATCCGTCCTCTTCTTTAAACTGATTTACTTTGTTATTAATATATTTCAGAACTTCCAGAGCAAACTGTCCGTCCTCACGGATGGATTTGCCATTATAAAGCTCCTGAAGCTCATTCAATGCAGTAATTCCAAAGGACGCTGTCATAGGCTTTAAGATCTTGCCGATCTTTTCGTGAGGTTTCAGATGTCCTCCGTAGAATCCGCCTTCACAGTAAGCCAGAGGGTTGGTGGAAGCGCGCATCTGACCCAGATACTCATAAGTACGGATATGAAGATTTCGGATCATTTCCAGGTAAAAATCAAGAACCTCGTAAAAATCTCTGCTCTCTGCTCTGGCTTTTGCCAGGATCATAGGCAGATGAAGGCTTACAGCTCCTACATTGAAACGGCCTACAAATACCGGAACATCCTTTTCATCCGCCGGATACATACCACCTCTTTCATACCAGGGACTTAAAAATGCACGGCATCCCATTGGGCTGATGACCTTTCCGTACTGCTTATACATACTGGAAATATAGCCCTTTCCTGACATGGAAAGCCAGTCCGGATACATTGTTTTTGCAGAACAGTCCACACCTGCTTCAAATACATCTTCACAGCACTGTTCCGGTCCATGAATATTTTCATCATAAAGAAATACGATTTTCGGGAAAAGAACCGGCTTTTTATGTCCTTCTTTACCCTGTCCGCCCTTGTGAACTTCCAGGAGAGAAATATTACACATTTTTTCAAACTGACCTGTTCCAAGTCCCAGAGTCACTGTAACAAAAGGATAATCTCCTCTGGATGATCCTACTGTATTCAGCTTATATTCAATACCCTGCCATCCCTGGTCAAAATCTCTGCGCACTTTATCCAGCGCATACTCAATGGCTTTTTCTTCTCTTCCTGTCCAGCTTTTGTCTGAGTACTGCAGAAATTCCTGAACGTATTTGTCATAGCTCTTCTTTGCATAAGGAGCCAGGATCTTATCTACTTCCGGCACAGTAAATCCACCGTACTGCTGGGCAGCTGTACTGAGAACAATATCTCCCATAACGTCAAAAGCCGTATCCAGTGTTTTCGGTTCATTGTACCATACATTTCCCATCTCAAATCCGCCGCTCAGCACAGATGCCACATCAAAAAGACAGCAGTTCATGGTATCCAGTCTGGCAGACTGATCATGAATATAAATGTAACCGTCCTTACATGCCTGAAGCTCGTTGCGGTTCATAAAAAATTTACGATAAAGTTCCTTATTCAGTTCGTTAAAGATCAGACTTCTCTTTGTTGCAACAAGAGCGCTGTCCGTATTCGCATTACTTTTATCTCCGATATAACGGATCGCCTGACTCTTTGTATATACATCATCCATCATGTGAATAAAATCCAGCTTGTAATTGCGGTAATCACGGTAGCTTTTTGCCACAGCCGGATTTACTCTTTCCAGAGCGCCTTCTACAATATTGTGCATTTCCTGGATCTGAATCTCATTTTTTCCCAGTGAATCCGCATGCTCCTGCGCAAAACGGCAGATAAAATCTTTTTCCTCCTGAGAGAATGTATAAAGAATTCTGGCTGCTGACTTATTTACTGCTGCCACAATCTTCTGCGGATTAAATTCTTCTTTTGTCCCGTCTTTCTTAATTACATAAATCATACCATTTTTCTCCTATTTAGGTTCGCAGGAAATCGCACCCTTGTTACCAGTACCCTCCCCGACGAATCCATTCCCCATATCTGGTGTTGCAAGAGAGAGTATAACACAATATAATGTAAAAGAAAAGGGGGTATTTTATTTTTTTATTCCCCCTTTTCTTTCTGACTGTTATTGACTATATTCCGGGCAATCCTGACAAATATCACCTGTCGCCCCGGTAAAGACAGCCTCTACACTGTTTTTCTCAGATAAACGCTGTCATAGGAATCTTCGTACTCGTCCAGATAAAGAAGATCTCCCTCCTTCAGAGTAATCTCCACTTCTTTCCCTGTTTTCAGAAGATAAATTTCTTTTCCTCCTACGCCTTCCTGTACCAGTTTTACCTCTTCTTTGTTTGTATACACACGATAGCTTCCCAGCTCAATTTCTTTTCCTGCAAATGCCTGTCCATGACCTGCGCTTAATGCATATTCCATAAATCCACTTTCGTCATTTGTTGACAAAATAAGAAATGGATCATCTGAAACTTCTCTTGTACTTTCTCCTGCCAGTTCGGTTTTAACAGGAAGGGACTCCTCGTCTGTATCCGGTTCATACACATAACGCTCCATAATATCATTTCGGATCATATTACTCCGCCATGTGTCCCACAGTCCCTGGATTACCGGCAAAAATACAATCAGAAACGAAAGAACCAGGAAAATACCCTGATGTTTTTTCTTCTTTTTGGGTTCTGAATACAGTGTATTCTTTTTTTCAGAAACAGAAGCGGTTGTTACCTTCGCAGTTTTTTTCTGCTTCTTAGTTCTGTCAACAGGCTGGTTCCCGGTATTGCTTCTGACCGTCCTGTTCTGTGGCTGAGACTGCTGCGCCTTTTTTACCGGTTCTGACACATCCGTCTTTTTCCCAGGTTCCTCTCCGGCCTTTTCCGATGTATGCCTGTCATGAGTTCTTCTGTTTTCGTTTACATGATACAGTATTTCGTCATTTTTGTATGGCATTCCACAGTTTTTGCATCTGCCTCCCACAACAGGGCCATCGCACAGCTGACACCGCATATCCCGCCTCCTCTTCTCTGCCTCTGTAACAGTTTTCTTTCTATTCTTTTTCCATTCATCCTGCAAAATATCTGAATTCATTGTACCGAAGTTTCTCCGATCCCGCAAGGTAAAAAATCACCTTCCATAAGGGTACTTACGAAAGCAAGTAAAAATTGCAATACACCTGTTTTCCTGCTATAATATGGCTTATTAAAAGAGCACGGCTCGAACGAGGAGGAATTATTATGGAACAATTTAAAATTCCCACCGGATATCACTCTGATCTGAATCTTCACGATACCCAGGTGGCAATCAAAACCGTCAAAGATTTTTTTCAGCAGACACTTGCTCAGAAGCTGAATCTCCTGCGCGTATCTGCTCCGGTATTTGTATCTCCGTCTTCCGGACTGAATGATAATCTGAACGGTGTGGAACGCCCGGTCAGTTTCGATATCAAAGGCATGAATGAAAATGCGGAAATCGTTCACTCTCTTGCAAAATGGAAACGCTATGCTCTTAAAAAATACGGTTTTTCTCACGGAGAAGGGCTTTACACTGATATGATCGCCATCCGCAGAGACGAAGATGTGGACAATATCCATTCCGTTTATGTGGATCAGTGGGACTGGGAAAAAGTCATTTCCAAGGAAGAGCGTACTATGGAAACTCTTATTAATACTGTACGCTCCATTTACAGTGTTCTGCGCAAAACAGAAAAATACATGGCAGTACAGTATGATTACATTGAAGAGATCCTTCCTAAAGAAATCGCCTTTGTATCCACTCAGGAGCTTGTGGATATGTACCCTGACTGTACTCCCAAGGAACGTGAATATAAGATTGTAAAGGAAAAAGGCGCTGTATTTCTCATGCAGGTAGGAAAAACTCTTACTGACGGCCAGCGCCATGACGGACGTGCTCCGGACTATGACGACTGGGAACTGAACGGAGATATCCTTGTTTACTATCCGGTCCTCGATATTGCCCTTGAGCTTTCCTCCATGGGTATCCGCGTAGACGAGGAGGCTCTGGATATCCAGCTTACAGAGGCCGGCTGCAATGACCGCCGGGATCTGCCTTTCCAGAAAGCGGTTCTTAACAAAGAACTTCCTTACTCCATTGGCGGCGGAATCGGACAGTCCCGTATCTGTATGTTTTTCCTGAGAAAAGCTCACATCGGCGAGGTACACGCTTCTCTCTGGCCTGAGGAAGTTCTTGCAGAGGCAAGGGAAAACGGAGTAAATCTGCTGTAAAAAATATATCTGCCTGATTCTTTCATAGTAGTTTTCACCAAAATTTAATATTTCATTTATTGACAGCAGAGTACCTTCATACTATCATATCAGTAGAATTGGCAACAAAAGAGTGACAGTTTTTATAAACTGTCCTCACACTGAAATGAAAGACAGAGGTACACAACGTGAATATTTTATTTTTTCTGACACCCAAAAGTGAAGTAGCTTATATATTTGAAAACGAGACATTGCGCCAGACTGTGGAGAAAATGGAACACCGGAAGTTTTCCTGTATCCCTCTTCTCAGTATGGACGGGCGTTACATAGGGACCATTTCCGAAGGAGATCTTCTGTGGGGTCTGAAGCGGCTTAACACTATGGATGTAAAGGAAATGGAGGATATTTCCATTATGGCTGTTCCCAGAAGAGCCACCTACAAACCGGTTCACGCCAATGCAGATATGGAAGATCTTCTGGACCGGGCTATTAACCAGAATTACGTTCCGGTTATTGACGATCAGGGCTTTTTTATCGGAATCATCACCCGTAAGGAAATCATCAAATATTGTTATAAGGAACTGAAAGCAGCCTATGCTGACCGCCAGCCTGACAATTCCCCAGAAAAAAGTAATTAAAACAGCCTCCGGCATTTGCCGGAGGCTTTCACTTTCATAACATTTTTTATAATACCTTTGACAGGAAATCTTTCAGTCTCTGATTTTCCGGATGAGCAAAGAACTCCTGAGGTGTATTCTCCTCCTGGATCTTTCCCTCATCAATAAACATAACACGGGTTGCCACCTCTCTGGCAAATCCCATCTCATGAGTAACCACGACCATGGTCATTCCGGTTTCTGCAAGTTCTTTCATGATCTCCAGAACTTCCCCTACCATTTCAGGGTCAAGCGCGGAAGTCGGCTCGTCAAACAGCATAACATCCGGGTTCATTGCCAGCGCTCTTGCAATGGCAATTCTCTGTTTCTGACCGCCTGACAGCTGACTTGGATAAGCATCAGCCTTATCCGGAAGGCCTACACGCTCCAGAAGTTCGTCTGCACGTTTGGAAGCTTCCTCTTTAGTCATCAGTCCAAGCTTTTCCGGAGCCAGCATAATGTTCTTTTTGATAGTCAGGTGTGGAAACAGATTAAACTGCTGGAACACCATACCGATCTTCTGGCGCATTTTATCCACATTTACAGATTTATCTGTAATATCAGTACCTTCAAAAAGAATCTGTCCGCCTGTTGGCATCTCCAGAAGATTCAGGGAACGAAGGAACGTAGATTTTCCACAACCGGAAGGTCCGATAATAGCAACTACCTCTCCTTTGCAGATCTGTGTGGAAATCCCGTTCAGAACCTGCATTCCGTCAAAAGATTTTTTCAGCTCTTTTACATCAATTAATACTTCACCTTTAGCGTTCACTGCTTCTCAGCCTCCTTTCCAGTTTTCCTACCAGATAAGACAGGAACATAACAAGAATCAGATAGATTGCTGCAACTGCCAGAAGAGGCAGAAGTGCTTCATATGTCTGGCTTCGGATAATATCACCGCCACGGGTCAGGTCGGTAATACCGATATAACCACTAATAGAGGTTTCTTTCATAAGAACAATAAACTCGTTTGCCAACGCAGGCAGTACATTCTTAAAGGCCTGAGGAAGAATGATCAATAACATTGTCTGATGGTAATTAAAACCAAGACTTCTTCCTGCTTCAAACTGTCCCTGGTCAATGGACATGATACCGGAACGGACAATTTCCGCAACGTAGGCCGCAGAATTCAGACCAAATGCTATGATCGCTGTGATCATTTTTCCCGGATCATGGACTGCAAATACAACATAATACATGATCAAAAGCTGTACCATTGCAGGTGTTCCCCTGATCACAGTAAGATATACCTTACAGATGGCGTTGAGGATCTTCATTTTTCCGGTTCTGTCATGGGTAGCACGGATCATTGCAATAATAAAACCAAGTACAATACCGATCAGCACTGCAAATGCAGTAATGATCAGGGTGGTTTTTAAACCATTAAAAATAAATTCATAACGCTTGTCTTCTATGAAATTCAATTGAAACTTATCAATAAATTCCGCCAAAACCTTCACCACTTTCTTTGTTTATCAGATATCTTCAGCTGCTCATAAGAAATTCCGGGTTCCCATGTCGATGATGTCGATACCAGGTGCCCGGAACTTCTGTGTTTCTGTGATCTGTCATACATATGGCAGATACAGAGGCTGTTCCATTATTTACGAACAATAATAACCTGCTTTGCAGTTGTATAAGTATCAGTAAAGTCTGCGCTCTTCTTACGATCTTCTGTTACAGTCATACCGGCTACGCCAATATCAGCCTTACCGGAATCCACTGCATTCATAATGGCATTAAACTCCATATCTTCTACTTTCAGCTCATATCCAAGTTTGTCACATACAGCCTGAGCCATATCCACATCAATACCTACAACCTTATCGCCTTCGTAATATTCATATGGAGGGAAAGTAGCATTTGTAGCCATTGTCAGAGTTCCGTTGGAATGATCTGCATCTTTCGGAGATTCATATGGGCAGGTACCTTTTACATCGTCGGATCCGATATAATTCTCATTGATCTGATCCAGAACGCCTTCTTCTTTCAGTTCTTTCAGCGCACCATTAATTTTTTCAGTCAGTTCCTCATTACCTTTTTTTACAGCAATAGCATATTCCTCTGTTGCAAAATCCTCTTCCAGAATTTCCAGATCGTCGTTATTCTTTATGAACTCTTCTGCCGGAAGGCTATCGATCAGAATACAGTCGATTTTGCCCTGTTTCAGCGCCATTACTGTATCATTTGCTTTGTTAAAACGCTCGATGGTTGTTCCTGCATCATCACCTTCGTACTCATCTGTTGCAAAAATATCACCGGTAGTTCCCAGCTGCACGCCGATCTTTTTTCCTGCAAGATCATCAATGCTCTCAATACCGCTGCTCTTTGCAGATACTGTTACTGCGCCCATCATAGAAACTGTCATTGTTGCACAAAGTGCAAGTGCTGCAAATTTTTTCATGTTTTTCATTTTCGTTTCCTCCTTAAACTGGTATATTTATACATCTTCTTTGCATAAAACTTTTCAAATCATGTTTTTTATTCTACCATATTTTTTATAAAATGCAATAGTTTACTTGCATAATAATAAATAATTTTCTATAATAAAAATACATTCATATGCACAAAAAACATTTTTATACGCATAAATATATCTTTATAAGGAGGATATCTATGGGCATGAATCAGGCTCCCGCTTCCGAACGGATACATATCAGTTTTTTCGGAAAACGAAACGCAGGAAAATCCAGCGTCATAAATGCAGTAACCGGTCAGGAACTTGCTATTGTTTCAGATATAAAAGGCACTACCACTGATCCTGTTTATAAAACCATGGAGCTGCTTCCCCTTGGTCCTGTAATGGTGATCGATACTCCGGGTATTGATGATGAAGGGGAACTTGGCGCTCTCCGTGTCAGAAAAAGCTTTCAGATTTTAAATAAAACAGATATTGCTGTTCTGGTAGTGGACATTATTACAGGAAAAACCCAATGGGAGGAAGAACTGATCCTTCGTTTTCAGGAAAAAAATATTCCCTGGATCCTGGTCTATAATAAGACAGACCTTATTTCTGAAACAGAAGCTTCTTCCACTGCTTCTTCCAACAAAAACAATTCTGACGCTTTTGTCGTTTCTGCCAAAAACGCTTCTCCGGTTTCCAGTGAATCCGGGAATACAAACGAAATATGTGTAAGCGCAAAAACCGGCAAAGGCATTCATGAACTGAAAGAAATGCTTGCCTCCCTGAAACCTGAAGAAACGCATAAATATCCACTGATTGCAGATCTGATCTCTCCGGAAGATCTGGTTCTCCTTGTGGTTCCCATTGATAAGGCAGCGCCTAAAGGCCGCCTGATCCTTCCGCAGCAGCAGACCATCCGCTCAGTCCTGGAAAAAGGCGCCCTCTCTCTTGTAGTCAGAGATACGGAGCTGAAATCCACTTTGGAAAATTTCAGGAAGCACGGGATCACTCCAAGGCTTGTGATCACCGACAGCCAGGTTTTCTCAAAGGTATCAAAGGAGACTCCGGATACAATCCCACTCACCTCCTTTTCCATTCTGTTTGCCAGATATAAAGGAGATCTTGCCACAATGGTACAGGGCGCAGCCGCCCTTGATAACATTCAGGACAACGATAAGATCCTGATCGCAGAAGGATGTACCCACCATCGTCAGTGTGATGATATCGGAACCGTAAAAATCCCCAACTGGATCCAGAGCTATACAAAAAAAGAGCCTGAATTTGTTTTTACTTCCGGAACCGAATTTCCTGATGATGTAACAGACTACAAACTGGTCGTGCACTGTGGGGGATGTATGCTAAATGAAAGAGAAATGAAATACCGGATCGCCTGTTGCCAGGATCAGAACGTACCTGTTACAAATTACGGTATTCTGATCGCCCGGGTTACAGGAATCCTGAAAAGAAGCCTTGAACCCTTTCCAGATATTTATAAACTGATATAAAATTTCTGGAATTTTTATTCTGATTTCACAGAACCATAACATTTTTTCTCTATACTTGATACCGTTATCCGGGAATGAGTATAAATAATATATAACGAGGAGGAATTCTATGAAATTCACAAAAATGCAGGGCATTGGAAATGATTATGTATATGTAAACTGCTTTGAAGAAACCATTGCCGATCCTTCGGCGGTTGCAAGATTTGTCAGCGACAGACATTTTGGTATCGGTTCTGACGGTCTGATCCTGGTAAAGCCTTCCGATGTGGCAGACTGCGAAATGGATATGTATAATCTGGACGGCTCACAGGGGGCCATGTGCGGAAACGGCATCCGCTGTGTGGCAAAATTCGCCTACGATCACGGAATTGTCCATAAAAAAAATATTACTGTCAATACAAAAAGCGGTATCAAATACCTTGATCTTGATATAAAAAACGGAAAAGTATCCTCTGTAAAAGTTAATATGGGTTCTCCCATTCTTACTGCAAAAATGATCCCTGTTGTGTCCGACAAAGAGCAGGTGATCAACCAGCCCCTTGACGTAAATGGAACCATCTGGAACATCACCACAGTTTCCATGGGTAATCCTCACGCAGTCACTTACATGGATGATGTGGACAGTCTGGATATTGAAAAAGTGGGACCTATGTTTGAAAACCACATCAATTTTCCGGACAGGATCAACACAGAATTTGTTAAGGTCATTGACAGACGCACTCTCCAGATGCGCGTGTGGGAAAGAGGTTCCGGCGAAACACTTGCCTGCGGAACAGGCGCCTGCGCAGTAGCTGTCGCCTCCACCTTAAACGGTCTGGTTGACGAGGATGTTCCTATTACTGTAAAGCTTCTGGGCGGAGATCTTCAGATCCTCTGGAACCGCCAGGAAAATCTTGTTTACATGACAGGTCCGGCAACTACAGTGTTTGAAGGCGAGATTGATCTTTCCACTATATAGAAAATACAGAATCTGCCAACAACAAGACGGACAACTCACTGAGAGAATACGGTAAAATCCTCTCAGTAAGTTGTCCGTCTTGTTTTTTAATGCAGAGATTTTGTTTTACTTCCAATTCAGGAAGCAATATCCATTTCATCAACTGCTGTCCGTCTCATAAATTTCATGTGTGATCAGTCCTTCTGTTCCTGGAATTTACGATATTCTTCTACCGGCATATCCAGGCCTGTATACAGTTTATAGGCTGCCGCACCCTGCCACAAAAGCATCCCTCTGCCGCCAATGGTTTGGCATCCTGCTTCTTTTGCCTCACGAAGAAGTCTTGTTTCCTCAGGATTATATACCACATCAGCCACAACCAGCTCCGGACGGAACATGTTCTTATCGGTGATCAGTGTAGTATCTTCATGTGGTTTCATACCTGCCAGAGTGCCATTTACAAGAATATCCGCCTGTGCGATCTCTTCTCTCAGTCTGTTTTCATCATCCAGGCAAAATACCTGGACCTTACATTCCGGAGCCTCTTTTTTCAGCTTTTCCGCTGTCTGTCGGGCTCTTTCAAGAAACGGATCGTCCGGATTAAAAACAGAGATTGATGTTGCTCCGTCAAGAGCGCACTGTACCTGGATCGCTGTAGCTGCTCCGCCTGCGCCAAGAACCACCATTTTTTTTCCTTTTACCTCTACGCCATGCTCCTTCATGTTCTGCACAAAACCGGTTCCATCTGTAATATGCCCTACAAGCTTCCCGTTTTCATTTACAATGGTATTTACTGCTCCAATAATCCGTGCTGCCGGCGAAAGTTCGTCCACCAGTCTTGCTGCTTCATTTTTACAGGGCATGGTAACATTGGCTCCTCTCATCTTAAAAAGCCGCATGGCATCCAGCGCTGCGCCTACCTGATCTTCCTTAATATCAAAAGCCATATATGCATAATCCTGTTTGTGATATCGAAAACTGAAATTATACATATCCGGAGAGCCGGAATGGCCTACCGGGCTCCCGATCAGCATCATCAGTCCTGTTGTTCCTTTTATTCTCTGCTCCATATCCTCGATCCTCCTTCCATTTTCTGTATCAGCTCTTCACAGATCTCCCGAGTATTTTTTCCGTCTGTCTTAATGATCACATCAGCCGCAGCCTCGTATTTTGCACGTCGTTTTTCCATCAGCTCAGAAATATAAGAAACTGTTTTATTTCCCTCCAGAAGCGGGCGGTCATGGTTATCTTTTACCCGTTCCAGAATCGTTTCCGGTGTGGCAGTAAGAAGAACTACGCATCCGTTTTTTTTCATTTCTTTTACGTTTCTCTCTCTCATGGGAACGCCGCCTCCACAAGAGATCACTGTATTTGTCTTTGTCTGCATTTCAATAAGCAGATTTGTTTCCAGATCCCGGAAATACTCTTCTCCATGAACGGAAAAAATATCAGAAATACTCATTTTTTCTCTTTCCGCAATGATCTGATCCATCTCCACGGTATCCATATCATATTTACTGCTGAGATATTCCGAAACCGTACTTTTCCCTGCTCCCATAAAGCCTATCAGAACAATATTGCAGGAAAACGGCTTCCTGTGAGCCTGCTGCGTTTCCCTTAACAAATCTTCTTTCATTTCTTTTACCTTCCGTTCCTTATTTTTCCGGTATCCTGTAATTTCTCATAAAAAACTCCTATACCGATTTCCTAAAGTATAACACCTGTTCAGTGCTTTAACAATACAAAGTGTAAAATTCATCATGAATCGACAGCATCCTGCATTTATAAAAATTTCATCTACTATCACGCCGGATTTCCCTGAACGTTATTCTTGTCCTTTTGCCACAACATACCCTATTTTCGTGTGGGGAAGATAATGAACAATTACAAATTCATCTTTATGTATTCCGGCTCCATAAAAATCAACAGAGATTTCGTGTCCTGACATCTCATCTTCTATACGAATAGAACGGTCGTGCTCACTTTCCTCTGATGCCGTATCACCACCTGTCACAGTTCCCATAGCTATTTTTAAATCTCCGGTAACAAGATAAGGCACATCTAAAATATGCGGTATTACCACAAGTATCCATGCGATGATCAGTCCCACAACTGCTGTAATTTCAATTCTTTTTTCCCATTTCTCATATGTTCTTTTTTCCTGTTCTGATACGGGTTTCCTTTTAATAAATTTTGTTTTTTTCTTTTTATGCAAAAACCACATGACAGTTACAATAATTATACAAATAACAGGTGCAAACACATCCATATATAAAGCACTCATATAAACTCCTCCTTAAAGACATTTTTTATCTGTCGCCGATCACACTATGACCTCAAGAATCCGCTCTGCCACAAACACTGCCGCGCAGGCATAAAGCGCTACCATAAGAAGACTTTTTTCCCGATATGCGGCTATCAGGGCAGCTCCAAGTCCTGCTGCCCCGGCGATCATTCCGGAAGACGGCGCAGTGAGAATTGCCGGAAAAGTCATTGCCGCCAGGCATGCATAAGGTACATAAAACAAAAAGGACTTCACAAACGGGCTTGTGATCTCTTTTTTAAAAAGCACCAGAGGAAGCATACGGATAAGATAAGTAACTCCCGCCATAACCAGTATGTAAACATAAATACTATGATTCATGAATTTCCTCCTCTCCGTCCCCTACCGGACAGAAATAAGCTGCGGCTCCTGCTACGATCAGTGTTGTAAAAATAATCACAAATCCGGATGAAATCCGGTTCAGCACCGGAACCACTGCAAAAACAGCGCTGAGAGCCATGGCTCCTGCAACTACCGCCCGCACAGACCTGTGTTTTTTTGCCGGCGGAATGATCAAAGCCAGAAACATTCCATAAATTGCCACACTCAGAGCACTTGACAGAAATCCCGGCATGATATTTCCAGCCATAGCTCCCACCAAAGTTCCAAGAGTCCAGCCCGGCACAGCCACGCTCATCGCTCCATAGTGATACCAAGGATTCAGCCTTCCTCTGCGGCTTGCGCTGAGGCCAAAAATTTCATCTGTCATGCCAAATGCCACAAGAAACCTGTGCCCTGTGGATATATTTTTCTGCAATTTCTGAGAAAGAGAAAAAGACATCAGGCTGTATCTCAGATTGATCACAAGCTGAGTAAGAGCCATTTCCCACAGAGAACCACAGGCAATAATAATCTCCAGACCTGCAAACTGACCTGCCGAGGTGATATTAGTCAGGGAAAGAATCGTCGCCTGCCATACAGACATTCCTCCTGCAACTGCCATCATACCAAAAGTAAAGGATACTGCAAAATATCCCAAAGAAACAGGGACCCCATCCCGGAGTCCCTGCATGAACTGTTGTTTATTTACATTCTGTTCCATTACATCTCCACTCCTCATTTATGTATGATTATACATTTCGTCAGCGAAATTGTAAATAAAAAACCTTCCTCCTGTCACCTTTCTTTTCCATTGCAGTGCCTGGCAGAAGCGTGTATACTCGTAGATGTAATTTCATTTATACTTATTACAGGTATACACATTAAGGAGGTTTTCCATGGAATCTGAAATCATCGAAATCAATCTCTCAGGTTTTTGCCGCACCTGCAACAGTATGCAGACAGTCACCTGCGAATATATCCCCACCGAAAACGGCAGGAAGCTGGATATGATGAACTGCGCTCACAAAACCTGCCGTCATCATGCAGCCTGCACCATTTACCGGGAGGCTCACGAAAACGAGCAGATATGAATTCTCACATCTGCTCGTTTTTTATGGCTGCGTCTATTCTGCTTTTTCCAGAATCCTGTAATAGGCTCTTGCTGTCACTGCATAAATCACAGCATACACTGCTGCAAATACAAGCACTGTTGCTGCAGTACATATCAGAAACAGTCTGGTATTTTGCATACTGAGCAGAAGCAACAGCCGTTTCATCAAAGGAAAAGCCATGCCAATATGAACACAGGCTGTAATCAATGGAAGAAAAAATACCATAAGAATCTGTCTGTGAATGGAAGATTTTACTTCTCTGCGGCTCATCCCTACTTTTCTCATAATCTCAAAACGAGCTTTATCCTCATAGCCTTCAGAAATCTGCTTGTAGTAAATGATCATCGCTGTCCCCATAAGGAATACTCCACCCAGAAGAATTCCCACAAACAACAGGCCTCCATTCAGACCATAAAAATTTTCTTTTTCTTCTGCATAAGAATGAATGGTAACAAGATTTTCTTTCTGAGAAAAATGTCCCTGCTTTGCAAACTCCTGAATACTGTCATCAATTTCCTGTCTGCATGCAATAGCTGTCGCATCATCCCCCTGTAGCTGAACTCCAATTTTGGACGAAATAGAATATCCACTGTCCTGCACTTCATTTTGTAACTGATTGATTTTTTCAAAGTTTTTTTCATCAGCCACCAGATAAATGGACTTTACATAATCCACGCCGAACAGTCCGGAAATTCTGGGACATTTTTTCAATGTTTCTGATATACAAAATTCTTTTCCTTCTATAATAATTCTGTCATCCTGTATCCCATAAGCAAACATCTCTCCCGGTTCCAATTTTTCCCCTGTGGTCTTTTCATAAAAATCCACAGGAATAACCACAAGCTCTACAACCGTCTGCTGACGTATCTCTCCAGCACCTGTATTCAGGCTTAATCTGTTTCCGTCCAGAAATCCTACCAGCGAAAGATAAATCTGAGATTCCACACTCTCTACCGGCATATCCTTTTTTTCCAGTTCGGTTCTTATAAACTCCTGTGCTGTATATGCTTCCTCTAAAGAATGTACATAAAAGTCTATATTCACATCATATGGAAACTGAAAACGCGCCATATCCTCAATTCCCATATTCAGACATACCGTAGTAGAAAGCATCAGAAGAACTCCTGTACTCAAAATACAGATGCTTGCAAGCCCCACTGCATTCTGCTTCATCCGATAAAGCATCCCTGATACACTGGTAAAATTCTGGATCTTATAATAAAACTTTTTGCGCCTGCGCAGCAGCTTCAGGATCACAATACTGCCTGCGGTAAATACCAGATAAGTTCCTGCCATAACCAGAAGAACTGCTATAAAAAAAACACCAAACGCATCCATAACCGATTCTGTGGTAACCGCCAGATAATAACCGATACCCAGGCAGATAAATCCCAGAACTGCCATAAGAAACTTGCTTTTTGGTTCCCGCTCTCCTGCATTTCCGCCGGACAGCAGTTCTACCGGACGGCTGAAATGTACCCGTTTCAGATTATTAAAAAGTGTCAGTACAAGAATCACTCCATAGGATACTACACAGACTTTAATTCCTTCCCAGGAAATATAAAAACCAAATTTTGCAGGAATATGAAGAATCTTCAGAAGAAGCAAAAGTGCCAGTTTACTTCCCAGGATTCCTGCTGCCAGCCCTCCGGTCAGACTGATAAAACCTGTGATTACTGTTTCCACAAGCATCAGATGGCTGATATGTCTTTTTTCCATACCAAGCACATTATAAAGCCCAAACTCCTTCTGCCTTCTCTTCATCAGAAAACTGTTGCAAAACAGAAGAAAGATCACTGAAAAAACGCCGAGGACAAATACACCCATGCTGACAATAAATGAAACATCTCTGCCGCCTCTCATATTTACAATGTCCGGACTGGTGACAATAAACATCATAATATAAAGAACTGCAATACAGCCCACACAGGAAAATATATACGGAATATAGGTTTCCCTGTTCTTCTTAATATTCGTAAGAGCAAGTTTCAGAAACATTCCTCTACGCATAAGTCTCACCGCCTGTCATCAGAATTGTCAGTGTATCAGAGATCATCTGGTACATTTCCTGGCAGGATTTTGTACCTCTGTAAATCTGATGGAACACTTCCCCGTCCTTAATAAAAAGAACTCTGGAGGCATGGCTTGCCGCCTGAGCGCTGTGTGTCACCATAAGGATCGTCTGGCCTGCCTCGTTGATCTCACCAAACATGGATAAAAGAGAGGCGGCGGCTCTGGAATCCAAGGCTCCTGTTGGTTCGTCTGCCAGAATGATCCTTGGAGCTGTGATCAAAGCCCTTGCCACTGCTGCTCTCTGCTTCTGTCCGCCGGAAACCTCATAGGGATATTTCTCCAGAATATCTGTAATGCGAAGAGCCTTTGCAACAGGTCGGATCTTCTGCTCCATTTCACGGTAATCCTCTCCTGCCAGCACCAGCGGAAGATAAATATTATCTCTGAGACTGAATGTATCCAGAAGGTTAAAATCCTGAAATACAAATCCCAGATTATTGCGGCGGAAAGCAGAAATTTCTTTTTCCGTTAAATGGACAATACTTTTTCCGTCAAGGAGCACCTCTCCCTCTGTAGGCCGATCCAGAGATGCCAGGATATTCAGAAGAGTCGTTTTTCCAGACCCGGATTCTCCCATGATCGCCACAAATTCTCCACTTTCTACAGAAAAAGTCACATTTGCAAGGGCCTGAACCTGATTTCCTCCAAATCGTGTACTGTATATTTTCTTTACATTTGTTACTTCCAGTAAAGCCATGGTTCTGTTTCCTCCAATCATACTCGCACCACTTACTTACACCTCTGTATTTTGTGTTCTGCGTGCAGTTTTATTTTGTAACCTCAGTATACAGAAAAGAGAAACCGTGTGCCATAACTTTGGCTTACAGTTTCTCTTTGTATGTGACATTTTTGTAAGGTTGATAAATATGATGCTTAAAACAGCTCCGCCCTCGATCGGCCAAGGCTCAGATAAACTCTTGTTCCCTTCCCCGGTTCTGATTCCACGGAAATACCGTGATCCAGCCTTTTCATGATCTTTCTGGAAAGGTACAAACCGATTCCTGTAGATCTGGTTTCTATTCTTCCATTATATCCGGTAAAGCCCTTTTCAAAAATCCTTGGAAGATCTTCCGGAGTGATTCCTGTTCCCGTATCCTCAATAACCAGCGTGTGAGGACGGGATTCCGAAAGATAAATCCTGATTTCCCCTGTTTTTGTATATTTTAAAGCATTGGAAATACACTGCCCGATCACAAATCCCAGCCATTTAGAATCTGTCAGAACTTTTTCCTGAATCCCCTGATAATCAAGGCGCAGCTTTTTTCCGATAAAAACAGACGCATATTTGTGAATCTGTTCTCGAATGATCTTATCCAGATCGCACTCCGAAAATTTCATATCCGAAGACATATCCTCAGATCTCAAATACCCCAAAACCATTTCCACATATTCCTCTACTCTGAAAATTTCCGCAAGGGCTGCTTTATTTTCCTGTGGATGTTCTGCAAGAATCAGTCTGAGAGCAGCAATAGGCGTTTTGATCTGATGTACCCACATGGTATAATAATCTGCCATCTCTCTGTAAGAAGTCCTCCGTGCTTCTTCCGCTTCCATCCGCATACGGTTCAGCTCATGAATCATCTGCTGAAGCGCTGCCTCGTTTTTGTCTTCAGCCAACGGCAGTTTTTCCAGTTCCAAAGGAATACTTTTTGTAATCTGCGTCAACATCAGCTCTCTGTCCCAGAATCTGAAATATCCATACACAAATGCTCCTGCAAGCAAAACCATACACAGCAGACTTCCATAAAGAATCGGTTCAACGGGACAGTTATACAGCCATAATACCATTGCCATAATTGCGCCAGACATCAGGAACAGGATTGCTGTTTTCCATATTTTTTTTAAATATCCTGTCATTTCCTCTCCCGTTACTGCGCCATGTAGCCCAGTCCTTTTCTTGTAAGAATCATATTTTTCAGGCCAATTCCCTCCAGCTTGCGTCTTAGACGATTGATATTTACTGTCAGAGTATTGTCATCTACAAAATCATCATTTTCCCAAAGCATCTGCATAATGGCTTCTCTTGAAACCACATTTCCCGCCTGAGAAAAAAGAAGATTCAGTATCCGCAGTTCATTTCTGGTAAGCTCAACAGACTGTCCCTGATAGCTGAGATTTCCGCTTCCCAGATTCAGGACAGCGCCTCTGTGTTCCAGAAGATTCCCGCTGCTTCCAAAGGAATATGTTCTTCTCAGTATCGCCTGGACCTTTGCGGACAGAACCTCCAGATTAAAGGGTTTTGCAACAAAATCGTCTGCTCCCCTGCTCATTGCCATAACCATGTTCATGTCGTCTGCTGCAGAAGAAAGAAAAATAATCGGAACCTGAGATACCCTGCGTATCTCCTCACACCAGTGAAATCCGTTAAAATACGGAAGCTTCAGATCCAGAAGTACAAGCTGCGATTCTGAACGCACAAACTCCCCCATAATGTCCGCAAAATCCTCTGCTGCTGTTACCTGGTACCCCCAAGATTCCAGATGTTTTTTTATCAGAGAGCAGAGCACCTCATCATCCTCTGCAAGAAATATTCTGTACATCAGCACTCCTCATCCACATACTTCTGTATGTTGGACGCATTTACATATTTTTTCAGATGCTCGCCGTCTGTGATCACCAGCGTAGGCGCCTGCATAACCCCAAACTGACGGGCCATGTCAGGATTTTTTTCTGCGTCAATGATCTCCAGCTCCTCGCCCTCCAGCATTTTTTTCGCCATACGGCAGTTGGGGCAGGTGCTTGTGGTAAACAGATATTTATGAGTTTCCACAGGCTGCACCTTTACATCCTCCTCCGTCATTGTCACTACGCTTGTATGAACCTTTTTCAGGGAAGAATGCACAACGTCATAAAGGGTTCTGTTTTTGTATTCCTGGGCTTTTCCGTCATTCCAGTTCTGAACCGGACGGTAATAGCCGGTAATACGGCTGTATACCTCAGCCTTTTTGCCGCATTTCGGGCAGGTAAAATGCTCGCCGCTGAGATATCCGTGCTCACTGCATACAGAGTAAGTAGGTGAAATTGTATAATAAGGCAGCTTGTAATTTTCTGCAATTTTCCGCACAAGGGAAGCGGCTGCTTTCCAGTCAGGAAGTTTTTCTCCCAGAAATCCATGAAATACGGTTCCCGATGTATAAAGGGTCTGAAGTTCGTCCTGAATATCAAGGGCGTCAAAAATATCTGAACTGAATTCAACCGGAAGGTGGGAACTGTTTGTATAATATGGAGTATCTCCTTCTTTTCCCGCAGTTTTAATATCGAGCCAGCGATTTCTGTCATGCTTTGCAAGACGGTATGCAGTAGACTCTGCCGGTGTTGCTTCCAGGTTAAACAGCTCGCCCTGATATTGCTCCTGATAATCAGAAAGACGGTTTCTCATATGTTCCAGAACTTCTTTTGTGAACTTCTGTGTACGTGGGTCCGTCATATCACAGTCAAGCCATCTGGCATTAAGTCCGGCCTCGTTCATTCCCACAAGGCCGATTGTAGAAAAGTGATTGTCAAAGCTTCCCAGATACCGTTTGGTATAAGGATAAAGGCCCTCATTCAAAAGCTTGGAAATCACCTGACGTTTGATATGAAGAGATCTTGCGGCAATGTCCATCATGTGATCCAGTCTGCGATAAAACTCTTCCGGATTTGCGGACTGATAGGCAATCCTTGGCATATTAATAGTAACTACGCCTACGGAGCCTGTACTTTCTCCTGAGCCGAAAAAGCCGCCGCTTTTTTTGCGCAGCTCACGAAGATCCAGACGAAGACGGCAGCACATACTGCGGATATCGCTTGGCTTCATATCACTGTTAATATAATTGGAAAAATACGGAGTACCGTATTTTGCTGTCATTTCAAAAAGGAGCCGATTATTCAGAGTATCTGACCAGTCAAAATCCTTTGTAATGGAATAGGTCGGAATAGGATACTGGAATCCTCTTCCATTGGCATCGCCCTCGATCATGGTTTCAATAAAGGCGCGGTTTACCATGTCCATTTCTTCTTTGCAGTCCTTATATTTAAAATCCATTTCTTTTCCGCCAACAATAGCAGGCAGCTCTGCCAGATCATCCGGAACCGTCCAGTCAAGAGTGATATTGGAAAACGGAGCCTGGGTTCCCCAGCGGCTCGGCGTATTAACACCATAGATAAAGGATTCAATACATTTTTTTACCTCACTGTAAGACAGCTGATCTGCTTTGACAAAAGGCGCAAGATAGGTGTCGAAGGAGGAAAACGCCTGAGCGCCTGCCCATTCGTTCTGCATGATCCCCAGAAAATTCACCATCTGATTACAAAGTACGCTTAAATGCTTTGCCGGGGCGGAAGTGATCTTACCTTCAATACCTCCAAGTCCCTCCTGGATCAGCTGTTTCAATGACCATCCGGCACAGTAACCTGTAAGCATGGAAAGATCGTGGATATGGATATCCGCATTTCTGTGAGCGTCTGCAATCTCATTGTCATAGATTTCAGACAGCCAGTAATTGGCAGTGACTGCCCCGGAATTGCTGAGGATCAGACCTCCTACAGAATATGTAACTGTAGAATTCTCTTTTACACGCCAGTCCTCCACCTTCACGTAACTGTTGACAATTTCTTTATAATCCAGAATCGTTGACTTCATATTTCGGATCTTTTCTCTCTGCTTGCGGTAAAGGATGTAGGCCTTCGCCACATCACTGTAGCCTGCCTGGATCAGAACATTCTCCACGCTGTCCTGAATATCCTCCACAGTTACCCTGTCATCCTGGATTTTATTCTGAAAATCAGCTGTCACACGCAGCGACAGAAGATCGATCATATCATTACTGTAATTCTTTTCTTTTGCATCAAATGCTCTGCTGATAGCAGATGAAATTTTTGCCATCTGAAATTCAGCAATTTCCCCATCACGTTTTACTACCTGAAACATAAGTCCTTCTTCCTCCCTTGCTTCACTGGTACTTACTTTATGCTGACAGATTACATTGTAGCAAAGGTTGCCGTTTCCGTCAATCGCAAAAACCACCATATATTGTGCTTTTATGTGTTTTGCACGCTATATGATGGTTCTTTTTTCCTTTATTTACAGGCTTTCCAGGATTCTGCAAAACCCGGAAATTTATTTTTTATACAAATATAAACGATCCCCTTGTCTGAATCAAGGAGAATTGCATCCGCCCTGCTCCAGTCATCCCCGGGGCATAACATTCACAAAAAACTCTGCTGGAATTTTTGCCTGAACAAATATACCGTCTTCTCTGTATTCCTCGGACAGAAGCTGACCATATTCCCGGATCATCTGGATTTTTCCAGCCTCTTTATAAGAATACAGTTCCTCAATGTAAATCTGACTTTCTGCCAGAAGCCGGGATAACAGCTCTCTTAACTCATTCAGTCCCCTGCCTGTTCTGGCAGAACATTTTACCGTATAGTCCGCCCTCAGGTCACGCAGTTCTGAATCCGGCACAAGATCCTGTTTATTCAGAAGTGTAATGATCTTTTTCCCGGAAACCCCAAGTTCTTTCAGCGTTTCATAAACTACCTGCATCTGTGTTTCTGCTCTGGGATTGGAAGCATCTACCACATGGATGATATAATCTGCATATTTCGCTTCTTCCAAAGTGCTTTTAAAGGCTTCTACCAGATGATGGGGCAGTTTTCTGATAAACCCTACGGTATCTGTCAGAAGAATCTGCTGTCCGTCATCAAGCTCCATTACTCTTGTTGTGGGATCCAGAGTTGCAAAAAGTTTGTCCTCTGCCTGCACTTCTGCCCCTGTAAGAGTATTCAGAAGCGTAGACTTTCCTGCATTGGTGTAGCCTACAATGGCCGCAGTCTTCAGTCTGCCCTTTGACCGGCTGCCGCGAAGCAGCTCACGATGCTTTTCCACCTGTGTCAGCTCTGATTTCAGCGCTGAAATCCTGGTGCGGATCAGACGTCTGTCTGTTTCCAGCTTTTTCTCACCAGGTCCCCTTGTTCCGATACCGCCGCCCAGTCTGGACAATGAATCTCTAAGACCTACCAGACGTGCAGACCGATAGCGGAGCTGAGCAAGCTCTACCTGGATCTTACCTTCGCTGGTTACTGCTCTCCCTGCAAAAATATCCAGGATCAGCAGCGTCCTGTCCATAACCTTACATTCCAGTTCCCGTTCCAGATTATTCAGCTGTGACGGAGAAAGTTCATCATCACAGATAATCCCGTTTGCATCAAGCGCAGTCAGGAGATTTTTCACCTCCTGGATCTTGCCTCTTCCAATATAAGTTCCCGGATGCACCGCTTCTCTGTTCTGGATCACCTTTGCCGCAGTTTCTGCTCCTGCAGTTTCCGCCAGCTCCTGAAGCTCGTCCAGGGACGCCTCCACATCATCTCCAATGTCCGTCTGCACCCCTACCAGGATCACCCGTTCCTGAATTTCCTTAAAATCATACAACTGCATATCAACCCTCCCAGGATGTCTGTTCTTCTGCCGGAACTGTATCCTGGCTTTCTTCCTGAACAGGTTCCTCTACACTTTCCTGCGCAATCCTGGACTGAAGGAATTCCAGTTCCTTTTTTGCCTCCTGGTCATCGGGATACATTTTGAGATATTCCTGAACCTTTGAAAAGGCTGTATGGAAGTCAAGCTGTTTCTCGTATGCAACGATCTCATTAAATAAAAGCTCCTGCATCTCATCTGTATCTGCAGCTTCAAGCCCACTGGCGATATTTGCCAGAGCACCGGGATAATCTCCGTCTGCAATATCGCACAGCGCCAGCCCGTTATATCCCTCTGCCTTACGGCTTTCTTCTGCATTCAGATAATCCTGATACATGGATCTGGCAGCAGCCGTATCATTCCGGGCAAGGCATACCATTCCCAACAGTGAAAGAGCCTCCACACTTCCCTTTTCAGAAGCCTTTGTCAGTTCATTCCTGGCATTTTCATAATCCTGCATATAGTAATAAATACGCCCCCGCTCGCAGTAGTCCTCTGCGTTTCCGGGTTCCGTCTTCAGAATTGCTTCCAGATATCGTGTCCCGTCTGCTTCCATGCCTCTGCTCCGGTAAGCCTCATAAATCTGAAGAGCCATATCATAATCAGGTTTCTCTCCGTATGCCTGTTGAAAATTTGAATCCGCCTCGTCATAGGCATCCATTGCAAGCGCCACGCAGCCTGTCAAAAAATACAGATCTGCATTCATGGAATAATCAGACGCCAGCGTCTGACAGTCTGCCATGGCATCATCCGTAAGTCCTGCTTTCAGCAATGCAGTTGCACGGTATGCAAGCAGATCCTGCCTTATGAATTTTTTTACCCGATCCTGTGACAGCGCCTGGGTAAAGCACTCCACAGCCCCCTGGTAATCTCCCAGGCGCAGTTTTGCGATTCCTGCGCCTCTTAAAGATTCTGCTGCCTTATAGCCGCTGGAAACAGAAGTTTCATAGCCGGTCAGCGCTTCCTGATAACTTCCCTGCTCCAGATTTTCTTCTGCCTGCCTATAAATATTCTGTTTTTCACTTCCGCAGCCGGCAAGGAGAGAAGCTCCTATACAGACTGCCAGTATCCGTCCGATTTTTCCTGTTTTCATGTATACCCTTTTTATTCTACAATAAGCCCTTCGGCTTCAATCACCTTTACTACATTGTCCACATGTTCTGCACAGATATCTTCTGTTCCCGCTTCTACCATAACACGGATCAGAGGCTCTGTTCCGCTTTCTCTCACAAGAATACGACCGTCTGTTCCAAGAGCTCTGGCAGCTGTTTCTACAGCCTCTTTTACCTTTGGATTTTCTCTTGCTGCCACTTTGTCCGCAACGCGTACATTTCTCAGGATCTGCGGATAGACCTTCATTTCTTTTGCAAGATCACAGAGTGTGGTCTTTTTCTCCACGCAGGCCTCCATCAGCATCAGAGAAGTAAGGATTCCGTCTCCGGTGGCTGAATATTTGCTGAATATAATATGTCCGGACTGCTCTCCTCCAATACTGTAATTGTTTTCCAGCATATTTTCCGCAACATATTTATCGCCTACAGCGGTCTGCTCATAGCTGATCCCTTCGCGCTCCAGAGCTTTATAGAGTCCCATATTGGACATAACTGTTGTGACTACTGTATTTCCGTTCAGCCTTCCCTGATCTTTCAGATATTTGCCGCATACATACATGATCTTATCGCCGTCGATAATGTTTCCTCTGTGGTCTACTGCAATACAGCGGTCTGCATCACCGTCATAGGCAAATCCCACATCCAGACCTTTTTCCACAACAAATCTCTGAAGTACCTCAATATGGGTAGAACCACAGTTGGTATTGATGTTTGTTCCGTCCGGATCATTGTTGATCACATAGGTCTTTGCGCGAAGAGCGTCAAACACACTTTTTGCAATCGCAGATGAACTTCCGTTTGAGCAGTCCAGACCAACACGGATATTTTTAAAATCACGGCATGGAATAGAGATCAGATAGCCGATATAACGGTTTCTTCCGGAAGCAAAATCTACTGTTCTTCCAATATCTTCACCGGTTGCCAGAGGCAGCTCTTCCAGCTTTCCGTCCAGATAAGCTTCGATTCTTGCCTCTACTTCAGCCTCAATCTTCTGTCCGTTTCCGTTAAGGAGCTTGATCCCATTATCGTAGAAAGGATTATGGCTTGCAGAAATCATGATACCACAGTCAAAATCCTCTGTACGGACCACATAGGAAACACTGGGGGTTGTAGTCACATGGAGAAGATATGCGTCTGCTCCGGACGCTGTCAAGCCTGCTACCAGAGCGTATTCAAACATATAACTGCTTCTTCTTGTATCTTTTCCGATTACGATCTTTGCCTTATGATCGCGTCCATAATACCAGCCCACATAGCGGCCTACTTTAAAAGCATGGTCTACAGTAAGCTGCACGTTTGCCTCACCACGAAAACCGTCTGTTCCAAAATATTTTCCCATAATAATTCCTCCTTGAAGTCCACTGTGTCAGCACAACGGGAAACTGCTTATTTATAAAGTGTCTCCGGATAAACGCCTTCTTTTGCAAGTCTGTCAAAAGCAGCGATCACCACTTCTTTGTCTTCCTGATAGGTTACGCCAAACCAGGTATCCTTTGTATCCAGTACATCAACCTTTGCTTTTCCGGTCTTGATCAAACGGTCGATCATCTCAGGCAGAAGATATTCTTTTTTGATATCAGCCACATCAAGATCCTGAAGAAATTCCACAAAGCCTTTTTCCAGTGCGTCCATAAACGCAGGTGTCAGGCCCCACATATTCATGGAAACAAGGCTGTTGACATCCAGTTCTTCCGCTGTACCGTCTGCATTTCTGGACTCTGCGCCGTTCTCTGTCTTATAAATGTCATGAGTCTCTGTAACGCCAACAAGAGCTCCGTTCTCAATATGGCAGACACCTCTTGTTACGCTTCCATTGTCACTGAGGGTATTTCCAAGACGGAAACCTGCCATACAGATATGGAGAAGTCCGTCATCCGGCTGCTCCTGAACCAGATAATCATGTACCTTTACATAGGCTTCTTTTCCATAATAGTCATCTGCATTAATTACCATAAACGGCTCAGAAAGGACATTTTTTGCTGCAAGCACTGCCTGACCTGTTCCCCATGGTTTTGTTCTGTCAGCCGGTTTTTCAAATCCCTCCGGAAGATCTTCCAAAGACTGAAATGCATACTCAACTTCTGTGATCTGTTCAATCTTATTCCCGATCACAGAGCGGAATTCTTCTTCCAGATCCTTTCTGATGATAAAGACAACCTTATTAAATCCTGCTTCCAAAGCATCATAAATGGAATATTCCATAATGATCTCCCCGTTTGGTCCTACCGGAGCAAGCTGTTTGATTCCTTTTCCAAAGCGGCTTCCGATACCGGCAGCCATAATTACCAGTGCTGTTTTTTTCATTTCATTCTCCTCCATTTATCTATATAATCCTGATATTACAATATTGTACCTTTTGCAGGCTTCAATACTGTAATACTTTTTTATCGCTTTTGCTTTTATGCTTCCTCGTTGTTGAGATTTGCCAGTTTGGCTGCCTGATCAGCCGCGATCAGACTGTCAATAATCTCGCTGAGATCTCCGCCCAGAATACTGTCCAGACGGTGCAGGGTAAGCTTGATCCTGTGGTCTGTCACGCGTCCCTGAGGGAAGTTGTAGGTGCGGATCTTCTCAGAACGATCTCCTGTTCCGATCTGGCTTCTTCTGGCCTCAGCCTCTGCATCATGCTGCTTTGCAATCTCCATTTCATACAAACGGGAACGCAGCACCTTCAGAGCTTTGTCTTTATTTTTAAGCTGTGACTTTTCGTCCTGACAGGAGATTACGATTCCTGTGGGAATATGAGTCAGACGTACCGCAGAGTCTGTGGTATTGACACACTGGCCGCCGTTTCCGGATGCACGGAATACGTCAAATTTACAGTCGTTCATATCCAGATGGAAATCAATCTCCTCCGCCTCCGGCATAATGGCTACCGTACAGGTAGAAGTATGGATCCTTCCGCCTGACTCTGTTTCCGGTACCCTCTGTACCCGGTGAACGCCACTTTCGTATTTCAGTCTGGAATAAGCGCCATTTCCCTGGATCATAAACGTTACTTCTTTAAATCCGCCGATACCGTTTTCATTAAGACTCATCATCTCTGTTTTCCATCTGAGGCTTTCTGCATATTTTACATACATACGGTAGATCTCAGCCGCAAAAAGAGCAGCCTCATCACCGCCTGCGCCTGCACGGATCTCCACAATAACGTTTTTACTGTCGTTAGGGTCTTTGGGAAGAAGAAGGATTTTGATCTCATGCTCCAGTTCCTCTACACGTTTCTTGGCATCGGAAAGCTCTTCCTTGAGCATCTCCCGCATTTCTTCGTCTTTTTCCCCTTCCAGCATGGAAAGGCTGTCCTGAATCGTTTCTTTATTTTCTTTATATTCTTTATAAGCATCTACGATCGGCTGCAGATCACTCTGTTCCTTCATAAGCTTCTGGAACCGTTCCTGATTATCTGTAACTCCCGGCTCTCCAAGCTCATTGAGAACCTCATCAAACCGGATCAGAAGATCCTCCAATTTATCAAACATTCTGTTCCTCCTGTTACTTTATTCTTAGGCGAAAATTTTTGTCCCGGGATTCTGTCCCAGGACCACTCTGTCAAGTCCTGCAAGATCCTTTTTTACTGTTACCTGTTCAAATCCTGCATTTTCCATAATCCCGGTCACAGCGCTCCCCTGATCCCAGCCGATTTCATAGGCAAGCCAGCCGCCGGGGTTCAGGTACTTCCTGCACTCCTCTGTGATCTTTCTGTAAAAATACAGTCCATCCTCTTTTCCGTCCAAAGCCATATAAGGATCATGAGTCCGTACTTCATCCATCAAAGTCTTTATCTCCCCGGTTGGAATATACGGGGGATTTGAAACAAGCATATCATATCTCTTCTGTGTTTTTCCACTGGTTTCAGAAAAATATTCCCCGGAAAACAGATCGCTGTGTACCAGAACTGCTCTGTGATCCAGTTCCAGCTTTTTCATATTTTTTTCTGCGACCTGAAGCGCAGCCTCCGAAAGATCTGCACCCACGCCTTCTGCCTCCGGAATTTCCTTCAAGATACTCAGAAGAATACACCCGGAGCCTGTACACATATCAAGAATACGCGGCTTCTCTGTTTTTTTCAGAAGGTTCAGCGCCTCTTCCACAAGGATCTCTGTATCCTGCCGTGGCACAAGCACTCTCTCATCCACATAAAAGTCATATCCCATAAAACAGGCTGTTCCGGTCAGATGCTGAAGAGGAATATGTTCAGCCCTTTTGCGGCAAAGCTCCAGATATGTTTTTTCCTGATCCGCTTCTGCCTCCTGATTCATATGTGCATAATAATATGCCCGGTTTTTTCCTGTAATATATTCCAGAAGGAGCCAGGCATCCAGCCTGGCTTCACCTATTTCCGCTGTCTTCAGGATCTCCGTTCCTTCCCTCAGCAGCATTTCAAGAGTTTTCATTTGTTTCTTCTCCCGGCTCCCAGCCGAATTCTTCTTTCAGATATGCTTTCCAGTCAAAAACTGCTTCTACCGCAGCAATCGCCACTTCAACCATATCTTCTGTAGGTTCTATTGTTGTAAGCTTCTGCATGGCAAGTCCCGGTTTACTTAAAAGACATGCAAGCTTGCTGTCCGTTCTGCCTGCCCACTGGATCATCTCAAAAGAAATCCCGGCCACAACCGGAACCATCAGAAGCCTTCCCAGCAGTCTCACCCAGTAAAACGGAACCAGAACAAAAATAAAATGCAGAAAAATGCTGACCAGCATAACCAGGAATAAAAAACTGGTTCCGCAGCGCTTATGCTGCCGTGAACTTTTCATAACATTTTCTACAGTAAGAGGCAGTCCATGTTCAATACAGTTGATACATTTATGCTCTGCTCCATGATACATAAAAGTTCTCTGGATATCTTTCATTCTGGATATAAGAAACATGTATCCCATAAACAATGCCAGTTTCACAAAAGCTTCCGCCACAGTTATCACTGCCTCAGATGCTCCTACATTCTTTAAAAGACTGGCAAGCGCATAGGGAAGCAGCATAAACACGGCTACAGATATTACAATAGAAAAAGCTACTGTTGCGTAAAGCAGCCATTTAAACTGTCTGTCCTCTTTCTTTTTTTTGGCAGCGCGTTCGTCCTCGGAAAGAGCGGCATTTTTTTCTGCCTCTTTCTCGTCCTCTTCGTCGCCGACAATTTCCGCAGAGTACATCAGACATTTGGTTCCTATTACCAGGCTGTCCACAAAACTGACCACACCCCGGATCAGAGGTTTACGCCAGATCCCGGCATTGCCAAACGTACATTTATAATCTTCTACCTTTAACTCAATCTCTCCGTCAGGACGGCGAACAGCAACGGAATACTTATCCTTGTGCCGCATCATGATTCCTTCCATGACTGCCTGACCGCCGATATTTGATGATTTCATATTTTCATATTCTCCATCTGCCATAAACTCTTTTGTCTGAAAGCAAAGACAGGTTGAGATTTCCCAACCTCAACCTGTTCTCACGTTTTCATATTGTTCAATTATTTGTTTAAGCCGTATTTTCTGTTGAACTTATCAATACGTCCGCGAGCCTGTGCAGCCTTCTGCTGTCCTGTGTAGAACGGATGGCATTTAGAGCAGATTTCCACGTGGATATCTTCTTTTGTAGAACCTGTTACAAATGTGTTACCACAGTTGCAGGTTACAGTTGCCTGATGATAATTCGGATGGATTCCTTCGCGCATGATTTTCACCTCTCTGTATTTCTTTCTATTATTTTCTATTCGTATTTGAGTAGACGAATTTATTATTTTACAGCCTCCTGAGTATAACATACTCCTTTCATAAATGCAAGATGTTTATAAAAATTTCTGTTTTTTTGCTGTCTGAACAAATTCCGCATTTGTTCTGGTTCTGGAAAACATATTCAGGATCTGCTCCACAGCCTCGTCCGCCTTCAGACTGTTCAGAGCCTTACGCATGGAAGATACGGTTTCCTGTTCCTCACGACTAAGAAGAAGATCCTCCCGGCGGGTTCCTGATTTCTGAATATCAATGGCAGGGAATACACGTTTTTCCTGAAGTCTGCGGTCAAGTACCAGCTCCATGTTTCCTGTACCCTTAAACTCCTCATAGATCACATCATCCATCTTGCTTCCTGTATCTACAAGAGCTGTGGCAAGAATGGTCAGGCTTCCGCCCTCTCTCATATTGCGGGCTGCGCCAAAAAATCTTTTCGGCATATGAAGGGCTGCTGGATCAAGACCTCCCGAAAGAGTTCTTCCGCTTGGCTGAACACAAAGATTATATGCTCTGGCAAGCCTTGTAATAGAATCCAGAAGGATCGTCACATCCTTTCTGTGTTCCACCAGACGGCGGGCTCTCTCCACAACCATCTCGGACACTCTTTTGTGATGCTCCGGAAGTTCATCAAAGGTGGAATAGATCACCTCCACATTTGGACCCTGTATTGCTTCCTTGATGTCTGTCACTTCCTCCGGACGCTCGTCGATCAGAAGAATGATCAGATGCATATCCGGACTGTTTCTTAAAATAGACTTGGCAACATCCTTGAGAAGAGTCGTCTTACCTGCTTTTGGCGGAGAAACGATCATTCCCCTCTGGCCCTTTCCAATGGGACTGATCAGATCCACGATCCTCATTGCCATACTTCCCCCCGGACGTTCCATCTGAAGCCGTTCATTTGGGAATATGGGAGTCATATCTTCAAAATTATATCGTTTCTGGCCTTCACTGGGGTGGAATCCATTAATAGAAGTCACATACAAAAGAGCGCTGAATTTTTCCCCCTGAGTTTTGATACGGATATTTCCCTGAACGATATCTCCGGTTTTCAGGTTGAATCTGCGGATCTGAGCCGGAGAAACATAAATATCATTCTCTCCCGGAAGGAAATTCTCACAGCGGATAAATCCATAGCCATCCTGAAGAACCTCAAGAATTCCGTTGGCTTTCTGTCCGCTGTCCAGCTGTGCTGTTTCCATCGGAACCTTTACATCATCCTGCTGCACATACGATGTCCGATTTTCAGCAGGACTGCTGCCGACTCTCGAATTTTCCTCCTGGCTATATCCTGCTCTTCGTTCTTCGTTCTGATTATTACAGTTTCTGGCATTTTCGTCCTGACTGTAACCTGCTCTGCGGTCTTCGTTCTGATTATTATAGGTTCTGACATTTTCATCCTGACCGTTTGCATATCTTCGGTTCTCATTCTGGCTGTTATAGGTTCTGAAATTTTCGCCCTGACTGTTACCGTATCTGCGGCCTTCATTCTGGCTGCCATGGATTCTTGTAAACTCACCCTGGTTATTCCCGTATCTGCGGCTTTCGTTCTGACTGCCATGAGTTCTTGTAAACTCACTCTGGCCGTTCTCATATCTGCGGCTGTCATTCTGATTATTATAGGTTCTCGCACCGCTTTCCTGCCAGTTATTCCTTCTTCTGTTGTCATAAGATGTCCGATTTTCCTGAACATATCCGTTCTGTCTGTACTGACGCACCGGAGACTGACTGCTCTCCTGTCTGTCCTCTTTTTTTTCTTCCCGGATTTCTTCTTTCTGCACAGATTCAATAGCTGCTCCTGTATCTTTCTGCTCCTTTTCATCTTCCTGAAGCATACGTTCGATCAGCGCTGGCTTTCTTAAAGTGGAAATTCCCTTCAGGCCTCTTGCCTTTGCCAGCTCCTTCAATGTCGCAAGTGACAAGGATTCGTATTTTTCTCTCATAAAAATTCCCTCAGCCTTTTCTAAAAATAATATCCGGTTAATTCCGGAACTCCATATTATAAATAATTTACGGGATACTCTGTCGGAACCGACACGAACATCAGAAGTCCGGAAAACAGATTGTCCTGTTTTCCGGATAAACCGTCTTTTTCCCGGGATCTAAGTCCCTGATTCTGTAGATTTTCGAATTTTATTCTAACACACTTTATATCTTCTGTCCACCGGATGAACACGGATACTGTTTCTTCCGTTCACAGAAGCCCTGCAAAAACATATGCCAGGCTGCCTTTATAAAAATCAGTGGATAATATTTCCTACAAGACCATAGGAAACAATATACATGATCACTGTCGCCATAATAATTCCGCCTAAAATGGCCAGAGAAGATTTTTTGATATCAACTTCCAGAAGAGAAGCGATCAGAGCTCCTGTCCATGCTCCTGTTCCCGGAAGGGGAATCCCTACAAACAACATTAAGCCCCAGAATTCATACTTTTTGATCTGGTCACTTTTCCCCATAGCTCTGTTTTCAAGCTTTTCAATCAAGCCATGGAAAACCTTTGTCTTTTTCATAAGTTTAAAAATCTTTCTGATAAACAGAAGAATAAAAGGAATCGGTATAATATTTCCTATAATACATATCGGAATGGCTGTTGCTGCCGGAATCTTCAAAAGTGAAGCTGCCAGAAGTCCGCCTCTTAATTCCAAAATAGGAACCATTGAAATAATAAAAATAACCATCTCTGCCGAAATAAACTGGGACAGATTATCTGTAAACCACTGTACTAATACTTCCATATTTCCTCCTGCTGATTCATATTTTACTCATTCAGATAACATATCTGCTATTGTACCGATTCTTTTCCCATTTGTCAAAGCTTTCATCAGGGGAAGTCTGCCTGCTTATCATAAACATAACGCTTTTTCTTTAGCCGACTAAACAGACGCACACGTTCCCTGGTTCCCGGCATTTAAAAAACAGAGCTGTCATTATGAATTTCTGTTTTTAATTTTACTGATCATTGTAGTTATACCAGCTGTAATAAAAGAAACCAGACCACTAAACACACATAAAAATCCAATGGGAATAAGAAAGAAGTTCTCATGCAGCACCCCTTGTGCATCAATATATTCTACCGACAGCCCCTTTACAAGAAGCAGTATAATTCCGATTAAAATCAAGAAACCTCCTATAATCGAACATACCATATTATACCTGGCTCTTCTGGTTTCACTTCCATCTTTGATCACTTTTTCTGTCATGTTGCTCATTTCATTTTCTCCTTTAATCAGATTATCTAAAGATATTTGAAACACATCAGATATCAAAATAAGCATTCCTATATCTGGGAGGTTTTTGTTATTCTCCCAGTTTGAAACAGCTTGTCTGCTGACATTCAGTTTCATGGCAAATTGCTCCTGTGTCAATTTTTCTTTTTGACGAATACCTTTAATCTGTTCTCCAAAATCCATGTATTTCACCTCCGTACTTTCAGTCTACCATTCAATCCGTTTTTTTCAAGAAAGTGGCTCTTGCATACCAAAAATACAGACGCAAGAACCTCTTGCATCGCTATTTTAAGCCTGATATTCCTTTCTCTGGCAGTCAGATTTTTAGTTTTGTCTATAACGTCTTTTTATAGATCTAATGCTCCTTTCGATTTAATTATAAAAAACCGCCCTCCACTCTGGGAATCCCAAAATGGAAGACGGCATCACTGTTATGCTGACTATCAGATTCTTGCCACGCCTGTTTTTCTTGCTGCCTCCGCAACTGCCTTTGCAACTGCAGGTCCCACTCTCTTGTCAAAAGCCTTCGGGATAATATAATCCGGTGAAAGCTCCTCTTCAGAAATAAGATCTGCCAGCGCCTCAGAGGCTGCAATCTTCATCTCATCATTGATATCCTTTGCTCTTACGTCAAAAGCGCCGCGGAACACGCCCGGGAAAGCAAGAACGTTATTGATCTGATTCGGAAAATCACTTCTTCCTGTAGATACCACTTTGGCGCCTCCTGCCTTGGCATCATCCGGGAAGATCTCAGGTGTAGGATTTGCGCAGGCAAAAATAATCGCATCCTCTGCCATTGTTTTTACCATTTCTGTTGTCACAGCGCCCGGGGCGGAAACACCGATGAACACATCTGCTCCCACGAGAATTTCAGCAAGAGAACCTGATTTTTTATCCAGATTTGTTACCTTGCTCATTTCTTCCTTGACTGCATTCATTCCCTCTGCGCGGCCTTCATAAATAGCACCTTTTCTGTCACACAGGGTAATATTTTTAAATCCGGCTTTCAGAAGCAGTCTTGCAATGGAAATTGCCGCAGCTCCTGCACCGTTCATAACCACACGAACGTCTTCTTTTTTCTTTCCAACCACTTTCAGAGCATTGGTAAGACCTGCCAATGTGATGATAGCTGTTCCATGCTGATCATCATGGAAAATCGGAATATCACATTTTTCTTTCAGTTTCTTTTCAATCTCAAAGCATCTCGGAGCAGAGATATCCTCCAGATTTACGCCTCCAAATGAACCTGAGATCAGATAAATGGTATTCACAATCTCGTCTACATCATGGCTTTTAATACACAGTGGAAAAGCATCTACATCGCCAAATGCCTTGAAAAGAACACATTTTCCTTCCATAACCGGCATTCCTGCCTCCGGTCCTATATCTCCCAGACCAAGAACTGCAGAACCATCTGTAACAACAAGACACATATTCCATCTTCTTGTAAGATCATAGGATTTGTCCACATCCTTCTGGATTTCCAGACATGGCTGTGCGACACCCGGTGTATAAGCCAGAGACAGATCGTCTTTTGTCTCTACCGGAACAGTTGTCACAACCTCGATCTTACCTTTCCATTCTCCGTGTAATCTCAGTGATTCTTTTGCGTAATCCATTTTTATATCCTCCTTAAGGGATTGTTTTTTAATAATTTCCTGTAAAGAACCTGCTGTCTTTTGGAAGCTGATAATCTTTAAAATATCTGTTAAAATCAAGCTTCAGATATCCGCAGAGATTTGCAAGCTCCACCATGGTATTGTCATTAACCGGAATCCCGTTTTCTCTTCTTTCTCTTTCTGCAAAAACCTCTTTTTCACCATGAGTGTAAATGCGGTCTTTTCCCTCTGCCTTTGGACTTTCTCTCAATGCTTCCAGATAGTCTGACAAATGTTTCCGAATTGCTTCCGGATCTCCGAATGCAGCCGGATCGATTGCCATAAATCCATGACAGATTCCCGTCTTATCCGGGAACGTGCAGCAACGGTCTGAAGTTACTCCTAAAGAAAGAATAGAACTGAACAGCTCACAGAGCATTCCATAACCATATCCTTTATGGCTGCCTGTTACCTCTTCATTTCCTCCAAGCGGCATGATTCCACCACCTTTTTTTGCAACGATATTCGCAAGAACATCTGGTGCATCTGTGCTTGCATGACCGTCTTTATCCAAAGCCCAGCCCTGTGGAAGCGGTTTTTCCATTTTATTGTACATTTCCAGCTTTCCTCTGGTCACTACTGTGGTAGAACAGTCAAAGAAAAACGGATACGGATCTGCAGGCATTGCCACTGCAATAGGATTGGAACCGAGCATTGCCTTTTTGCCAAACGTAGGCACCATAATGGCTTCAGAGTTTGTACATGCCATACCGATCAACCCCTGATCACAGGCCATTTTTGCATAATAACCGGCAATGCCAAAATGATTGGATTCCCGGACACTGACAATACCAATCCCGGTTTTCTTCGCCTTTTCGATTGCTTTTTTCATTGCAAAAACGCTGACCAGCTGTCCCATTCCATTGTGGCCGTCAACTACAGCAGAAATCGGAGTTTCAAATACGATCTCAGGTTTTGCTTCCGGATGGATGGTACCTTTTTCAATGCCTTTATGATAACGGACCATTCTCTGCATTCCATGACTTTCAATGCCATAAAGATCTGCTGTCAAAAGCACATCTTTGATCTCTTCGCTTTCTTCTTTGCTGAATCCAAATGCCTTAAATACATCAATACAAAACTGATTTAATGTGTCATATGACCATTTTACATATCCCATAAAATTCCCTCCGTATTCCGGTAGTGCCAAACTCATTATCGGCTATACCAATTTGTATTTTTATTATATCATTGGTCATACCAGAGTACAAGAGAAAATCTTTTAAATTTTATACTGATACAGACAAAACCCTCACGCTTCACAAAGACAAAACTGCTGCCGTATCACCCCTGCTGTTTTTCCTTTTCTTCCAGCATTTCTGACATAAACTCCTCGACAGTCACCATATGCTCTGACATACAGCGCTCGGCTTCAGAAGTATCTCCGTTAATGATTGCTTCCACCAGTCTGTGATGCTGCTCGTCAACAACAGATGCCGACTGATTTTTGCGCATGATGTAATCTCTCGTTCCTGAGATAATACTTTCCGTCAGCTTATCTGCAGCAGCCAGAACACTGTATATCATAGGATTATCCGCAATTTTGGCAATCTTCTGATGAAGTTCCTTATCAAGTGTTCCCCGTGTCTTTTCATCTTCTGCCGCATCCAGTCTGGCAATCAGCATCCATAATTCTGCCGCATCCAAAGGTGTACATTTCTGTGCGGCCAAAATTGCATTTTCCCGTTCAAGAGCTGCGCGAAGCTGTTGATTCTGACGCACATAACTGTTATTAAGCTGAAAAAGGATAGACAGAGGACCAATCAGCCACGTATCCAGATCCTCTGTGATATAATTTCCGCCTCCCGGTACTGCGTTCAGAATTCCCAGAAGCTCCAGAGCTCTCAGGACCTCTCTCACAGCTGCCCTGGAAACGCCCATCGTTTCTGCCATAGTCCTTTCTGCCGGAAGCCCATCTCCTGCCTTCAGCCTGCCAGTCTGAATATTTTCTATGATCTGCTTCAATATTCCATCAAACGCCCGTTCTTCCCCAATTTTCTTAAACATACTTCTCCTTTATTCTTTTTCATTTAATATGTACTTTTACAGCTCTTTATCAGAAACTTTCGTACGCCTCTAAGTATATCATTCTGTACAATAAAAAGGCAAGTATTTAAACACATTCATTGACTTTTACCCAGCACATCCGTATACTTTTTTTATACTGAGATCAGGAGGTTTTTTTACTATGAAATATGACTTTACTTCCATAACAGACCGGCACGGAAAGGATTCCATTGCCGTAGATGAGCTTACAGGTTCCGGGTTCTCTCCTGCCCCGCCAAAAGAAGGATTTGACGTGATTCCCATGTGGGTTGCAGACATGAATTTTCCCACTGTGCCCACTGTGCCGGAGGCTATCATAAGGCGGACACAGCATCCGTTTTACGGATATTTTTCACCCTCAGACGAATATTTTGACAAGATCATCCGCTGGCATGAAATACGCAATCATGTTACCGGTCTTACAAAAGACTGCATCGGCTACGAAAACAGTGTTCTTGGCGGCGTGATCTCCACACTTACCGCCTTTGCATCACCGGGGGATAAAATTCTTCTTCACAGTCCCACCTATATCGGTTTTACCAACAGTCTCAAAAACAATGGTTTTGATATTGTTCTCAGTCCTTTAATCCAGGATGAAAGCGGTGTCTGGCGCATGGACTATGAAGACATGGACAGAAAGCTCAGAGAAAATAATATCCACGCTGCGATCTTATGCAGTCCCCACAATCCCTGCGGCCGCGTATGGGAACAGCAGGAACTGGAAAAAGCAATGGAAATTTACCGTGCCCATGACTGCATTGTGATTTCTGATGAAATCTGGTCAGATATTCTTCTGGACGGACATAAACATATTCCCACCCAATCAGTCAGTGAAGATGCCAAAAACCGCACTGTGGCGCTGTATGCGCCAAGCAAAACCTTTAACCTTGCAGGACTGGTGGGAAGCTACCATATTATTTATAACCAATATCTTCGGGACCGTGTTCAGTCAAAAGGAAGCAAGCCACATTATAATGAAATGAACCTTCTCTCCATGCATGCTCTTCTGGGCGCCTACGAACCGGAAGGCTACGAATGGGTAGATGAACTGTGTCAGGTTCTGTCAGAAAACATCAGCTTTGCCTGCAGCTTTATCCGGGAACATTTTCCGGAAATAAAAGTAACAAAGCCAGAGGGAACTTATATGCTGTTTCTGGACTGCAGTCAGTGGTGTCATTCCCGGCACAAAACACTGGACGAGCTTCTGAATGCCGGCTGGGAAGTAGGCGTTGCCTGGCAGGATGGTCGTCCCTTCCACGGTTCCTGCCATATCCGCATGAATCTCGCTCTGCCCCTTTCCCGGGTACAGGAAGCATTTGAACGCCTTGACAAATATGTATTTTAAGAGAGGAAGCTGATATGAAAAACTCTGATAACCAGTGGTCTCAGATTCGACTTTCCGAAGCCGAAAAGAGAAAGCGTAATCCCACTTATCGGAACACCCGCAAGGCCCATACAAAAAATATGCTTTTTTTCTTTCCTGTATGGATCAGCATTATGATTCTATTTATTTTTGTAATCACAAATATAGAAAATCGTGTTCTGGCAGGCATTATCGGTCTTTTTATTGCGCTTTCTCCCATTATTGGCCTTGGAAGTGCCTGCAATCGCGCACTCCGCCTGTGGGTATGCCCTCACTGCGGGAAGGAGCTTCCCGTGCAGCATATTCAATACGTTTCCCTTCCTCAGTACACATCCCAGTGTCCTGAATGCGGATACATTCTGGAAGAAAAAAGTTCTTCCTATGCACCTTTTACACAGGAGTCCTGCGAAAAAAACATCAGGATCAATAAGAGAAGAAGGACTCCTGCTGCAGTCTTTGGTATTCTTCTGATCATTTGCTCTGTACTTATGCTGATAACCTGCTTTGTTTCTATTGGGGAAGATCCCGTATTCACAATCGTTCTGGGATTTTGCATTACTGCCATAATTATGGTTTCGGGAATTTTTCTTTTAATCCACCGTCCCCTGGAAACACATACAGAAGAAGAGCCATTCATATATGTGCGTACCTCCGTATCCAGACTGATCGCAGGAAGTTTTCTTCTGCTTTTGGGCGGGCTGCTTCTTTTTGTTTCCATAGCCTTTACTACCACAGAGCCTGTTCATATCTCCTGCTTTTTTATGTTGCTGATAGGACTTGGACTTTTTCTGTGGGGAATATGGTGTCTCCTGGCTTACCAGAACAAAAAGATTCTTCTTTTCCGCAGTGGTATCCTGGTCTGCACCATGCCATACGGCAGCCCCAGAGAATTTCATACGAGAACATTTGCTTCAATAAAATACAGCGCTCTGAATCGCATTCAGGTTCAGGATGCCGCAGGAAACTGCCTGTTTTCTTTCCGACAGTCTCTGCCCGGTGGTTTACAGCTTACAGACTGGCTGGCAGAACACTGTAAAACAGTTTCTGTTACCAAAGCGGCTCAAAGTCTAAAGCTGCCCCAGCCAGCCGAAACATCCAGAGAGCCACTGGAATGGAAAGAACAGGATCGAACACCGATGCACGATCACCTAAAAACAATAAAAGCAGGATTGATCATTGTTTCTCTACTTGCCCTTGCAGGATCCATACTTCCGCTCCTTTTTATGAAAAAGTTCAATTTAACCTGCGCCGCATTGACTATGACTCTGCCTCTGCTCCTTCCGGTGATCTACTACCTGATTTTTTCCAGCGTCCTCTCCCTGGACGGTAAGCCAGGGCATGCCACTGCTGAATGGAAATCCATGCACATTTCCATGCCCGTTATTCCTCTGGGACTCCTGTTCATTTTTGTCATTCAGGTTATCCGCATTTTTGATAAAATAAGACTGACTGTAGCTGATTCCAACCGTTTTATTATCTGCTGGGTCGCTATTTCTGCCATTCTAATTATCATTACCGTAATGCGGACACCAAAGCGCCTGCGCGGAGAAGGTCTGTTTATATGGGGGATTTTTCTGTGCCTTCTGGCCTATTCACTTTCTTACAGCCTGAATGTTGCCACCTGTTCAAAAGCCGTGCATACCACTGCCGTAATCACTGACAGTTCTGTAAAAAATCCGGACAAAGACGACCCAGACTATTATCTGACTGTCAAACTATATGATAATACGGAAGTAAAAATTAGCGTGTCTGAAGACCTTTATGTAATGTATCAGGCAGGATATCCGATTTCTCTCTGCCAGAGAACAAGTTTTTTTGGGATACGCATGGTTACCCTTCATGCACCGCTGAATAAAGGAGCGCCTTCTTTTAATGACGAAAAATAACAGGCTATTACAGCCTGTAAAATCTTCTAAATGACAGCAATAATCTTCTGCTAAATCATCTGCAGCTTCTTCTTTGTATATCATTCTGTCAAAAAACAGGTTTTCCCTCAGCCTTAACCTAGGCTGAGAAAAAACCTGTTCGTCATTCTTAGAAATATATAAATTTATTCCACCGCTGCTTTTTTCACCTGAGCAAGCGCTCTGGCAACTGCCGGAATGGAAATGATGATAATGGTGATCACTCCTTCTGCCAGCAGAAAGCTGTAGTTATAAACGATCGGGTAAACTGCTTTCAGAGACTGCGGGAAATTTTCCGGCATATAGCTCATCCAGTAAAGATAACCGCCCAGCGCATGAAAAGCGCCTCGCGCTATCACTGCGGCAATGTAGCCTTTCACAAGACCGTGGCTGCTTTTTGCAAAAAATCCTGCGACTCCCAATGCAGCAAAAGCAAGAATATAATCACAGCATACCTGGAAAAATGAAAGAACATAAGGCTCCTGGATAAACTGTAAAATTCCATAAGCCAGGCCTACCATCACACCGGTTTTTGGGCCGTACCAGTTGGCAGTAAGCACGATAAAAAGCATACTGCACAGTGTTACGCTTCCGCCCCAGGGCATGTGAAAGATTTTCAGGTAAGATGTGATAAACGCAAGCGCAACCGCCATTGCGCAGAATACAAGCTGCTTGGCAGACATTTTTTTCTTTTCAGAGCTTTTTCCTGCAAAGAAAATCGCAAGGCCAAATAACAGCACTCCCGCAATAATGCACACAGCATATCCGGCTGTAGTAAGCCCGCCGTCTGCATTTACCATAAATTGAAACATAAAAAAACCTCCTTCATCTTCGATTGAAGACAAAGGAGATTTACATCTCGCATTCAGCGCATACCTACGTTGGCATTACCCAAATCAGGTTACGGGTCGAAGTTTACAACTTCCTCTCAGCCTGTGACACAAGCTCCCCTGTCGACAATCCATATGTAATAATCCCAGAAGCCATGATTCCGCAGCGTCCGGTCAGACTTCTGTAAGCAGTTCTATTATATACCTGCCTTTTATAAAAAGCAATGTATTTTACCTGTGTCAGATTTTTTTCAGCTTGGCAAAGCCTGCAAACATCTTTTTCGTTCCTGCCCTGTCAAAATCCACTGTAACCTCGTAATCTCTTCCGCCCTCTACAATGTCCTTTACGATTCCCACTCCAAATTTTACGTGACGCACAGTATCGCCCACTCCGTAATCAAGACTGTCTGCTTTTTTTACCTGAAAGCTTTTTGGCTGGAAAGCCTTTGCCTGAAATGCCATTTTCATCTGCATATAGCTGTTTTTCGCAGAAGTGGCTTCCGGAATCTTTGGCTTGTGTTCCTGAATGGTATGTCCCAGTTCTACCAGCTCCCGCGGAATTTCTCTTACAAATCTGGAAACACGATTGTACTGGGTTTCACCGCGTACCATTCGCTGCTGGGCGCTTGTAAGAGTCAGCTCCTTCATTGCTCTTGTGATGCCCACATAACACAGCCTTCTTTCCTCTTCCATATCCGACAGATCTGCAGAAAAAATACACATACTGCTTGGGAACATTCCATCCTCCATTCCCGCCAGATATACATAAGGAAATTCCAGGCCCTTAGCGCTGTGCAAAGTCATAAGAAGAACATAATCCTGATCCGGATCCACGGAATCAATATCTGCAACCAGAGCAATTTCCTCCAAAAATCCGGAAAGAGTCGCCTCTCTTCCCTCTGCTGCCATAGCCTCCTGATAGGACACGGTTTTTGATATCAGCTCGTCAATATTTTCAATCCTTGCTCTGGACTCTTCCGTATCCTCTTCTTTCAGCTCATCCACATATCCGGTAAGGTCAATGATCTCTTCCAGAAGTTCTTCCACTGTATATGCGGCTGCCTTGCTTTTTAATGACTGGATAAAAGTCACAAAACCGTCAATTTTTGACTGGGCTCTTCCAAGAGACGGAATTTCTTCCGATACTCGAAGGGCATCATAAAAACTGATCTGCATATGCTCTGCATACTCCTGAACACGTCCCACAGTGGTGGCTCCGATTCCCCGTTTCGGAACATTAAGAATCCGTCGTACCGCCAGATCATCGGAAGCATTGTCAATTGTTTTCATATAGGAAAGAAGATCCTTGATCTCCTTTCGGGCATAAAAGTTCACGCCGCCTACAATTTTATATGGAATATTTGCCAGAAGACATTTTTCCTCAAAAAGTCTGGACTGAGCGTTTGTTCTGTAAAGAATCGCGCAGTCACGGTAGCTGCATGTTCCTTCTCTTCTCCTGGAAGCAATATCTCCAATCACATACTCCGCTTCCTCAAATCCGTTCATAAACTGGCGAAAATGGATCTTTTCTCCCTCAGGATTCTCTGTCCACAGAGTTTTTGGCTTTCGCTCTGTATTATTGGCGATCACTTCATTTGCTGCGTTCAGAATATTCTGAGTTGAACGGTAATTCTGTTCCAGACGAATGACTTTTGCCTCCGGGAAAACCCGTTCAAATCCAAGAATGTTTCCAATATTTGCGCCGCGGAATTTATAGATTGACTGATCATCGTCACCTACAACACAGAGATTTTCATATCTGGATGCAAGAAGGCTTACAAATTTAAACTGGGCAGTATTGGTATCCTGATACTCATCCACCATAATATAGCGGAACCGTTCCTGATAAGATTCCAGAACCTCACCGCAGTTCTGAAACAGTTCTACTGTTTTTACAATCAGATCATCAAAGTCAAAAGCATTGTTTCTCCTTAATGAAATCTGATATTCCCGATAGATTTCAGCAACCTTTTTTTCATTAAAATCAGCTGCATTCATAAGCATCTCATCCGGTGTGATAAGCTCGTCCTTTGCATGAGATATCTGAGCAAGAAGAGAACGTTCTTTATATTTCTTAGTGTCCACGTTCAGCCTTCTGCACACATCTTTTATCAGAGTTTTCTGATCGTCCGTATCATAAATAGTAAAATTATTGTCGTATCCGATGCGTTCTGCATGTCTGCGGAGGATTCTCACACAGGTGGAATGAAAGGTAGACACCCACACGCTTCCCCCGTCCAGGCCTACGATCTTATCCACACGCTCTCTCATTTCCTGAGCCGCCTTGTTTGTAAAGGTGATGGCAAGAATATTCCAGGGATTTACTCCCTTTTCTGCGATCAGATAGGCGATCCTGTGAGTCAGTACCCTTGTTTTGCCTGAGCCTGCTCCTGCCAGGATCAGAAGAGGGCCTTCTGTATGGTAAACAGCCTCCTGCTGCATATTGTTCAACGATTCATATATACTCATATTTTCTCCCATATTCTGTCAGTTCATCATTTTTCCCTTCATGTTTCGGAATTTCGGCATATACATGCCAAAACATCCTGCAGGATAGTTACCTGTAAACAGTAACTTTTACTTCCAGAACATTCCTGCACACACTCTGGTTTCCTGTACCATGCCATTCATTGTATCATAGTTCTGCGCCTTTATGAATAAAAATATTTTATTCACATGAAAAATCAACTTGAAAAAAGCCCGGCTTTACGCCAGGCTTTTTTCGAGCTTTTCAATCATTTCATCAATATCTTCTTCTGTGATCACAAGAGGCGGAACCAGTCTCAGTACGTCGCTTCCTGCCGAAATCACCAGAAGCCCGTTGTCCAGAGCCCTGCTTACAACCGTTCCCACCGGAACACCCTGTATCACAAGTCCCTGCATAAATCCTTTTCCACGTCTTTGGGAAATAATTTCATATTTATCCACAAGAGCATCCAGTTTTTCCTCCAGATAAGGAGTAAGCTTACGGACATGCTCCAGAATATGATCCTTCTCAAAAATATCAAACACCTTGCTCACAGCTGCGCACACAAAGGGATTTCCTCCATAAGTGGTTCCATGATCTCCCGGTTCCAGGGATGCCGCTGCCGCTTTTTTCCCCAGCACAAAAGCGCCTACAGGAACACCGCAGCCCAGAGCCTTGGCGCAGGTCATAATATCCGGCTTTACACCGTAATCCTGCCATGCAAAATATGTTCCTGTCCGTCCCATACCGCACTGGATCTCATCAAAAATCAAAATCAGATCTTTTTCATCACAGAGGTTCCTCAAACCTTCCAGAAAATCCGGATCCGCAGGATAAATTCCTCCTTCTCCCTGAACAACCTCTGTGACGATCGCACAGGTTTTGTCTGTGATCTGAGCTTTTACACTGTCCAGATCATTAAAATCCGCAAATTTCACACCACCGATCAAAGGCTCAAAAGGCTCCCTGTAATGAGCTGTTCCGGTAACAGAAAGCGCTCCCATACTTCTTCCGTGGAACGAATGCTTCATGGCAATGATCTCATATCTTTCCTTATTATATTTCGTACAGGAATATTTCCGGGCAGCTTTCAGCGCCCCCTCTATAGATTCTGTACCACTGTTTGTAAAAAACGCCTTGCTCATGCCACTGGCTTTTACAAGCTTTTCCCCGGCTTCGCTCATAGGATGGCTGTAATAAAGATTGGAGATATGAAGCAGTCTGTCAATCTGGTCTTTCAGAACCTCATCATAGCCGGGATAATGATATCCCAGAGCATTTACCGCAATCCCTGCCGCAAAATCAAGATATTCTTTTCCATCTGTATCATAAAGCCGGCAGCCCTCTCCATGGTCAAACATAACCGGAAAACGGTTATAGGTATGAAGAATACTTTTTTCTGCCTGCTCCATCTGTTCATACATGCTCATTGTAGTATTTTTCGCCGTCCTCTCTTAAAATAGCTGTTCCGATTCCTTTATTTGTAAAGATCTCCAGAAGAAGACTGTGAGGAATCCGTCCGTCCAGAATATGCACCCGGTTTACTCCATGCTCAATAGCGTCAATGCAGTTTTTCAGCTTAGGGATCATTCCGCCTCCCACATAGCCTTCTGAGATCAGTTTTTCCGCCTCATGGATATGAAGCTCGGAGATCAGGCTTTCCGGGTCATTCTGATCCTTGTAAACTCCCTCAATATCCGAAAGAAAAGCAAGCTTTTCCGCATGGACAGCCTCGGCAATGGCGCAGGCAGCATCATCTGCGTTAATATTATAAGAATCATAATTGTCATCATATCCCACCGGAAAAATAACAGGCAAAAAATCCTGCTCCAGAAGCTCATGGAGAATTCTCGGATTCACCTCCCGGATTTCTCCTACATATCCAATATCCTCGCCATTTGACAGCTTCTTTGTACATTTCAGAAGTCCGCCGTCCTTGCCGCTGATCCCAACAGCGTCCACTCCCAAAGATTCTACAAGGGTAACCAGCTCTTTGTTTACTTTTGCAAGAACCATTTCTGCGATCTCCATGGTGTCTTTGTCTGTCACACGAAGTCCATTGACAAATCTGGGCTCCATTCCCACTTTATTTACCCAACGACTGATCTCCTTGCCGCCGCCGTGAACAATGATCGGTTTAAATCCTACCAGTTTCAGAAGAACTGCATCCTTAATTACATTTGCTTTCAGTTCCTGATCAAGCATGGCGCTTCCGCCGTATTTGATCACCACGATTTTCCGGTTAAATCTCTGAATATAAGGAAGAGCCTCGATCAGCACTTCTGCCTTGTCCAGATATTTCTGTTTTACCATTTCATTTCCTCCTCGATTTTCTTTTTCTCTCTTCTTTCCAGTCTTTTTATCCGCCACTGTAGTACAGCCATCCATAACCAGCCGCTACTCTGACAGATCTGAATATCCGCCAGAGTCTTTCTTATTTTACATTTATTTTCTGGATCAGGAACGGTAGTCCGCATTGATCTTTACATAATCATAAGTAAGATCACAACCCCAGGCAGTTGCCGTACAATCTCCCATTTTAATATCTGCAATAGCTGTTACTGCCTCCTCAGAAAGGATCTTTGTTGCCTCCTCCTCACTGTAGCCTGTGGAGACACCGTTCTCAATGATCTTGATCTTTCCGGCTTTACTCTCAAAATACAGATCCACCTTTTCCGGATCAAACTGCGCTCCCGAATAGCCCATGGCGCAGAGAATGCGTCCCCAGTTTGCATCATGACCGTAAATAGCCGCTTTTGTAAGAGAGGAGGTAACTACTGATTTACTTAACGTCACTGCCTGTTCTTTGCTTTTTGCCCCGATGATCTTCACCTCAAAAAGAGCTGTAGCTCCCTCTCCGTCTCCTGCTATTTTTTTTGCAAGCTGAGTATTTACATAATTAAGCGCCTGGCAGAAGTTCTGATAATCTTCATTTTTTTCTGTAATCTCCGGATTTCCCGCCATGCCGTTTGCCAGAAGGAGAACGGTATCGTTCGTTGAGGTATCACCGTCTACAGAAACCATATTATAGGTATCTTTTACGTCCTGGCTTAAAGCCTCCTGCAGAAGTTCCTTGGAAATATTCACATCTGTTGTGACAAATCCAAGCATGGTACACATATTCGGATGAATCATTCCGGAGCCCTTGCACATACCGCCCACTGTCACTGTTTTTCCGCCGATCTCAAACTGTACCGCCGCCTCTTTTTCTACAGTATCTGTTGTCATAATGGCTTTTGCTGCCTGATTTCCTGCTTCCGGACTTCCGTCAAGCTCCGGCGCCATAGCCTCTACACCGGCCGCAAGCTTCTGAACCGGAAGCTGCATTCCGATCACGCCAGTGGAAGCCACAAGCACACTGTCCGGATCTACTTTAAGGGTTCTTGCTGCCGCCAGCGCAGTTTCCCTGCAACATGCAAAGCCTTCTTTGCCTGTACATGCATTGGCGATCCCGCTGTTACAGATGATTACCTGAGCCTCCGGCTGATTGTATACAATATCCTGATCCCATTTTACCGGAGCCGCCTTAACGATATTGGTGGTAAAGGTTCCTGCCGCCTTACATGGAATCTCGCTGTATACCATTGCCATGTCCGTTCTTCCCTGATATTTGATCCCGGCTGCTGTGGAGGCTGCCTGAAATCCCTTTGCCGCTGTTACACCGCCTGTAATTATCTTCATAATCGTGTTCTCCTCCTTTTTTCCTGCTCCGGAATACACGCTGCTCTTCCGGTTTCAGGTTTTCTCCGCTTTCTGTCACACACTGCGCCTGCAGTGCTTGATCGTTATATTTTGTTTTACGGCACCATAGGGATCTGCCGAAGTCCCTCTGCCTCATCAAAGCCAAACATCAGATTCATATTCTGAACTGCCTGACCTGCTGCGCCTTTTACCAGATTGTCCATTGCTCCCATCATAATAATACGTCCGGTACGGGGATCCAGCTTAAAGTTTACATCCACAAAATTACTTCCTTCCACCCACTTTGTCTGAGGGCATACGTCCTTATCAAGCACACGGACAAACTGTTCTTTTTCATAATATTTATCATAGGCAGCCTTCACTTCCTCATAGGAAACTTCTTTTTTCAGAGAAGCGTAGGCAGTGATCAGGATTCCTCTGTTCATCGGGATCAGATGCGGGGTAAAATTCAGTATCACCTCTTCCCCACAGGCGTAACCAAGCTGATCCTCGATCTCCGGCGTATGTCTGTGGGTAGCAACGCCGTATGCCTTGATATTTTCATTTACTTCACAGAAAAGATTATCCACCTTTGCCCCTCTTCCGGCGCCTGATGTTCCGGATTTTGCGTCAATAATAATCGTAGACGGATCGATCATTCCCTCTTTAAGAAGGGGATAAATGGAAAGTGTGGAACAGGTTGGATAACATCCCGGATTAGCGATCAGCCGCGCTCCTTTGATCTTTTCACGGTTGATCTCACAGAGCCCGTACACGGCTTCTTTCATAAACTGCGGAGCTTTGTGCTCAATCCCGTACCACTTTTCATATTTTTTTACATCTTTAATACGAAAGTCCGCGCTGAGGTCAATCACCTTCGCTCTGGAAAGAATCCCCTCATTTACAAGAGAAGCGCAAAGTCCCTGAGGTGTTGCCGTAAAAATCACATCCACTTCATCTGCCAGAGCTTCCATATTATCATCCATACATTTTGCATCTACCAGCTTAAAAAAGTTCTGATAAATTCCCGCATATTCCTTATCAATATAGCTTCTGGAACCATACCACACCACTTCTGTTTCTTTATGGCCCAGCAAAAGTCTTGCCAACTCATTGCCTGCATAGCCGGTCGCTCCGATAATCCCTGCTTTTATCATAATAGATCTCCTCCTTTTTCCATCTGTCATGTCTTCCCGGATGAATATTTATTCCGTTTCCGTCAGGATGATAGGATTATACATCTTATATGCATAATATGCAAGAATTATTTTTTCATAATACCTACTATTTTTTCCTTATTTCGTTTATATAAATTGATTATTTCCTATATTTTAGTGATATCAGAAAAAATCTTTTTAAAATTTTTTCATTTTAGGTATTGCATATTTATGAAATATATTGTATATTATCCATTGTCACGGAAACATACCTGTTCCGGACTTTAACTGATTGAACAATAATTTAAAATGATACATAAACAGGAGGAACTCTATTATGAAAGAAAAAGTTGTTTTGGCATATTCTGGCGGTCTTGATACCACAGCCCTGATCCCGTGGCTGAAAGAAACCTTTAACTATGATGTTATCTGCTGCTGCATTAACTGCGGACAGGGAAATGAACTGGACGGACTTGATGAAAGAGCCAAGCTTTCCGGAGCTTCCAAATTATATATTGAAGATATTGTAGATGAATTTTGCGATGAATATATTATGCCGTGTGTAGAGGCAGGCGCTGTCTATGAACACCAGTATCTTCTGGGAACCGCAATGGCACGTCCGGTAATCGCAAAAAAACTGGTTGAGATCGCACGGAAAGAAAATGCTGTCGCTATCTGCCACGGCGCTACCGGAAAAGGAAATGACCAGATCCGCTTCGAGCTTGGAATCAAAGCCCTTGCTCCTGACATCAAGATCATTGCTCCATGGCGTATGACTGACGTATGGACCATGCAGTCCCGTGAAGATGAGCTGGCTTACTGCCAGGCGCATGGAATCAATCTTCCATTTGATGCACGCCACAGCTACAGCCGTGACCGTAACTTATGGCATATCAGCCATGAAGGTCTTGAGCTGGAAGATCCTTCCCAGGCGCCTAACTATGACGATATGCTTGTATTAGGGGTAACTCCTCAGAAAGCTCCTGATAAGGAAACAGAGATCACCATGACCTTTGAAGAAGGTATCCCGAAAACTCTGAACGGCAAGGCAATGAAAGTATCTGAGATCATTACTGAGCTGAACCGTCTGGGCGGAGAAAACGGAATCGGAATCGTTGATATTGTAGAAAACCGTGTAGTAGGAATGAAATCCCGAGGCGTTTATGAAACTCCCGGCGGAACCATTCTCATGGCTGCTCACGACCAGCTTGAGGAGCTGACTCTTGACCGTGATACTATGGAAGCAAAGAAAAAACTTGGCAGCCAGTTCTCCCAGGTTGTTTACGAGGGAAAATGGTTCACACCTCTTCGTGAAGCAATTCAGGCTTTTGTAGAGTCCACTCAGAAATATGTAACTGGCGAAGTAAAACTGAAGCTTTACAAGGGAAATATCATAAAAGCAGGAACCACTTCTCCATACAGCCTCTATAATGAATCTCTTGCTTCCTTTACTACTGGCGATATGTACGATCACCATGATGCAGACGGCTTCATTACACTCTTCGGACTTCCGCTGAAAGTTCGCGCCATGAAGCTTCTGGAAGCAGAACAGAACAAAAACAATAAATAATCATAAAAAAGAAAAGACTGCTGACAGCAAAGTCCCGGAACACATCCACGGACTTCTGCTGTCAGCAGTCCTTATTCTTGTATACAGAAAATTATCCGTTTATCTGTATATTTCTGCTTTTCAGTCTTTTGTACATCCACTCACGGAACAGCGCATAGATCACTGACACAAGCGGAATAAATATCAGCATACCTACAACTCCCATAAGACTTCCGCCTATGGTAACTGCCATCAGCACCCACACAGAAGGAAGTCCCACAGATCCCCCTACAACATGAGGATAGATCAGATTTCCCTCAATCTGCTGAAGCACAAAGAACAGAATCAGAAACAGTACAGCCTGAACCGGATTTATCAGAAGAAGCAGGATAAAGCTTACTGCACATCCGATAAATGCTCCAAAAACAGGAATCAGAGCTGTAAATGCGATCAGAACGCCTACCAGCATCGCATACGGGAACCGGAATATGGTCATTGTTACAAAAAACATAGTTCCCAGGATCACAGCTTCAATACACTGTCCGGTAACAAATCCGGAAAAAATATCATTTGCCAGAGAGCATACATGAAGCACATATTTGACTGCTTTTCTTGGAAACAGCGCATAAAGAGCTTTTTTTGTCTGAACCATCAGCTTTTCTTTCTGAAGCAGTACATAGCAGGCAAAAACAAAGCCGATTCCAAAGTTCATGGCAGTATTTACAATTCCAAGTGTTACTGTCAGCGTAGAGGAAAGAATATTGTTCACACCTCTCTGAAGTCCTTCCATAGCAGAATCCAGCATTTTCTGCGGCTCTATCTCAAGAGAATTCGCCCACTCTGCAATAGCAGAATCCTGTTTACAATTCTCATCAATCCATACCGTGATATTCGTAATTCCCCGCTCAATAGTTCTTCCCAGTCCCATTGCGGTCCGTCCCAGCTCAGGGATCACTACGTTTCCAACAATAAAGATCACAAAAGCCGCTACCAGTATCGCAAGCACAAGGCTTACCGGTCTGGCAATCTTGCGGACGATCTTACTATTTTTCCACTTTCCTCTGCCAAATACATTTCTTTCAATAAAATGCATAGGAACATTTAAAACAAAGGCAATTCCGCTTCCTACAAGAAACGGGAAAAACAGACCGACGATCCTCATAAAAAAATCAAGTACAACATCCAGATTCTGCAGTCCCACATATAAAAGTACCGTAAAAAGAATCAGATACATACAGTTTTTCATGTTTTCTTTTTTAAATTCCAAAAATATCCCTCCATCCAGGTTCTGTGTCTTTCTGACTGGTTTCATGTATCCTGTCCGGGAGCCTTTCCCGGAATCTGTCGGTATTTCCGATACGTCACATTCTATCACGGATATGTTTTTCTTGCCAGAGAAATTCTTGTGTTTTTTCCTTAAACATTTTGCACAAATTTCAGTTGTGCTTTTCTGCATTTCCGATAGTTCAAATTGCTTAATTTTAATTGACAGAAAATTTCTTTCCATATATAATATAAAATAAATAATAAAGGTATTTGCAGCGACTTATATAAGTCCATAATCGGTTGGACGTTTCTACCAACTACCATAATAGTTGCCTATAAGTTTTATTCAGGGTATCCCAAAACAGGTAGTTGGATTTTTTTTGCAAAAAACCTCCCTGGCTGCAAAAAAGAAAGGAAGGTAAGCTATATGAAACAGAATTCTGTTTTTGCACTAAAAGGAAATGTCTGCTTCAGCACAGATAAAAACACACTTGTTTCCAACGAACATGCCTATCTTGTCTGTGAAAACGGCAAGTGTGTGGGGGTATTTCCCTCTCTCCCTGAAAAATTCCAGGGAATCCCGGTAAGAGATGTTGGAGACAGCCTGATCATTCCGGGACTTACAGACCTTCATCTTCATGCTCCCCAGTACAGCTTCCGGGGAATGGCCATGGATCTTGAACTTCTCGACTGGCTGAACACAGTCACTTTTCCCGAGGAGTCCAAATACTCAGATGAGGACTACGCTCGCAAAGCCTACACTATTTTTGCTGAAGACCTGAAAAAAAGCGAAACAACAAGAGCCTGTATTTTCGGTACTCTCCATGTAGAGGCAACAGATATTCTTATGGAACTTCTGGAAAAAACCGGACTGAAAACCTTTGTGGGAAAGGTCAACATGGATCGCAACGGTCCGGACACTCTGCAGGAAAAAAGTCCGGAAGCTTCTGCTTCTGACACCATCCGCTGGCTTGATTCCTGTACAGGAAAATATCAGAATGTAAAACCGATTCTGACTCCACGCTTTATCCCCTCCTGCTCAGATGAGCTGATGAAAAAGCTGGCTGAAATCCAGAAGCGCTATAAGCTTCCTGTTCAGTCCCATCTCTCCGAAAATCCCGGAGAGGTTTCCTGGGTACAGGAACTCTGCCCCGAAAGCAGATTTTACGGAGATGCTTATCACCAGTTTGAGCTTTTTGGCGGAGAAAGCTGTCCCACCATTATGGCACACTGTGTTTATTGCCCGGAAGAAGAAATACAGCTTATGAAAGCTCAGGGCGTATACGTTGCTCACTGTCCTCAGTCCAATATCAACCTTTCCTCAGGCATTGCCCCTGTAAAGCTTTATCTTGAAGAAGGCGTCCATACAGGACTTGGAACTGATATCGCAGGAGGTCATTCTCTTTCCATGCTCCGGGCAGTTGCAGACTCGATTCAGGTATCAAAGCTTCACTGGAGGTATATAGATAACAATAGAAAGCCTCTTACTTTTGAAGAAGCATTTTATATGGCAACTATGGGCGGAGGAGAATTTTTCGGAAAAGTCGGAAGTTTTCTTGAGGGTTATGAATTTGATGCGGTCATCCTTGACGATACCTATTATCCACATCCGCAGCCTCTTACCGTCAGAGAACGGCTGGAACGCCTCACATACCTGTCAGATGCCCGTTGTATCAATGGCAAATATGTTTCCGGTACGGAAATATTTTAGCAATATATTTTATAAAAAGGGGGTATCATTATGAAACTCGACAAAATCTTTCATCTGAAAGAAAACAAAACAGATGTACGTACCGAGGTCATTGCCGGTGTCACCACGTTTATGACCATGGCGTATATCCTGGCAGTAAATCCCAACATTCTGTCAGCTTCCGGAATGGACAGAGGCGCTGTGTTTACCGCAACTGCGCTGTCTGCATTTATCGCAACCTGCCTGATGGCTCTGCTGTCCAATTACCCGTTTGTTCTGGCGCCGGGCATGGGATTAAACGCTTACTTTACCTACACCGTTGTTCTGGGTATGGGGTACAGCTGGCAGCAGGCTCTGGCCGCTGTATTTGTGGAAGGTCTGATTTTTATCCTTCTGTCCCTTACCAACGTACGTGAAGCAATCTTCAATTCCATTCCAATGAATCTGAAACACGCAGTTTCTGTGGGAATTGGCTTGTTTATTGCATTTATCGGTCTGCAGAATGCAAAAATCGTTGTAAACAATGACTCCACACTGGTAGGTGTATTTTCTTTTAAAAGCGCTGTAAAAGACGGAACTTTTAACACCATGGGAATCACTGTTTTACTGGCTCTCATCGGTATTCTGGTTACAGCCATCCTTCTTGTAAAAAATATTAAGGGAAGCATCCTGTGGGGTATCCTGATCACCTGGGGACTTGGCATCATCTGCCAGTTCGCCGGACTTTATGTTCCGAATCCGGAAATGGGCTTCTTCAGTCTTCTTCCTGATTTCTCCAACGGAATCAGCGTTCCAAGCATGGCGCCGACCTTTATGAAAATGGATTTCTCCATTGTGTTCAGTCTTGACTTTGTTGTCATCATGTTTGCATTCCTGTTCGTAGACATGTTTGATACTCTTGGAACCCTCATTGGTGTGGCTTCCAAAGCAGATATGCTTGACAAAGACGGAAAGCTCCCGAAGATCAAAGGCGCTCTTCTCTCTGATGCAGTCGGAACTTCCGTAGGTGCAGTTTGCGGTACTTCTACTGTTACTACTTTTGTAGAAAGTGCTTCTGGTGTAGCTGAAGGCGGACGTACCGGTCTAACTGCCATTGTGGCAGCCATACTGTTTGGACTGTCCCTGTTCCTGTCCCCGATCTTCCTGGCTATCCCAGCCTTTGCAACGGCACCGGCCCTGATCGTGGTAGGATTTTTAATGCTCACATCCATTACCAAAATTGATTTTAATGACTACACAGAAGCAATCCCATGCTTTATCGCAATCATTGCAATGCCGTTTATGTACAGCATTTCCGAAGGTATCGCAATGGGCGTTATCTCTTATGTGGTAATCAACCTCGTAAGCGGAAAGGCAAAAGAAAAGAAGATCAGTATCCTGATGTACGTTCTGGCTGTACTGTTTATACTGAAATACATCTTCTTATAGAAGAATGAGCAGGTATAAGCTCCGATATCAAACATACTGTAAACACAGTTCAGACAACTGCTATTCACACTGTGATATCTCAGATTGCAGTCAACATATCCTTTTAGGATGACAACAGCACAGGCTTATGATAAATATTCAGAGCCTGTGCTGTTTTTGCGTAAACTCTCCATTGTAAAGGGATTCCGCAAATGATATAATGTCTTTTATATGACTTGGAAGGAGAACTGTTATGAAAATTTTTATTGTCATGGGCGCAGGAATCCTGATCGGACGTTTTCTCATGACAGGAAGAATCAAAAAATGGAATGAACGTCTTGCCATGCTGTGTACCCTTCTTCTTATTTTTTCCATGGGTGTCATGCTTGGCCAAAAAGAAAACTTTCTCAGTGAACTGTCATCCCTGGGACTGAAAAGCTTCCTGTTCTTTCTGATACCCACTCTGGTTTCCATTATTCTTGTCTATGTACTGACAAAACACTTTATGGAGAAAAAACATTCAGATTCAGAAGGAGAAAACAAATGATCGTTTTATTTACACTGCTGGCCCTGGTGCTGGGTCTGTTCTGCGGTCTGTCCGGTTTTAATCCCGCACCTGTCAGCTTTTTAAGCCGGCACTCCGATATGATCTTATACATACTGATGTTTTCTGTTGGGATCAGCATCGGAATGCATAATGGGATCCTCAAAAAAATACGTCAGTATCATCTGAAAATCCTTATTATCCCTTTTGGCATTACTATCGGCTCTATAATCGGAGGACTGATCTGCGCTGTGATCCTGGGTATTTCCCCGACAGAAGGCGCTGCTGTGGCAAGCGGAATGGGATGGTACAGCCTTGCAGGAGTCACGATCACCCGTCTGGGAGGCGCAGAGCTTGGAAGTATTGCATTTATGAGCAATCTGATGAGAGAATTCTTTTCCTTTTTCCTGATTCCTATCATTGCATCCAGACTCAACAACTATACCTGTATTGCTCCGGCAGCAGCCACCAGCGAAGATACCACTCTTCCTGTGCTCCTGAAATACACAAATGAGGAAACTGTGGTTCTGGCTGTTCTCAACGGAATCCTCTGTTCCTTCTTTGTGCCGATCCTGATTACATTTTTCTTTAATCTTTAAAATCTGTTCCTGCAAAAAACATCCGAAACCGTTTCTCCTGAAACAGCTTCGGATGTTTTTTAATCCAGCTGACCGTTTTCGATCAGACGTTCTTTAATTCTTGCAAAGCTCTCATCACTGATGTCATGTTCCATTTTACATGCGTCAGTTCTGGCAATCTCTGAAGGAACTCCCAGATTCTCCAGCATTTTTGTGAGAACTGTATGACGTTCATAGATCCTGTTGGCAATCTCTGCGCCTTTGTCCAGAAGAGTGACGGTTCCGTAACGGTCCATAGCAATGTAACCGTCTTCTCTGAGAAGCTTCATGGCATGGCTCACACTTGGTTTTGAAACCGACAGCATTGTTGCAATGTCCACAGACCTTACTCCTCCGCCCTTTTGGGACAGCCTTAAAATTGCTTCCAGATAATCCTCCGCCGATTCTCTGATTTGCATAAAAACACCTCCCGTTCCGATTATTCTACCATAAATGACACCTGATTACAACCTGCCGCTGTTGACAGGTATATAAAGCGGTTACTGTTCACGCTCTTCACAGCAGCACCATCAGAATACATTTCCAATCACCTTTATGAATAATATTTGATCCTGTATATCTGAAATTCCGGCATATAAGTCACAGGCTCCGATCACTTGTCGTCGCCTGTAAGGCGAAGAGTATCACGGATTTCCTCTACGTCCATATCCAGGATCACCGCAAGTTCTCCTACGCTGAATGCGCTTTCTCCGTCCTCTTCATCCTCAGAAAGCTCCCTCACAGCATTTTCCAGTTTTTCTACTCTGGCTACCAGACTGTCATCCTCAAATTTCCTCTGGCTCTGCTCCCTGCATGCTTTTCGGATTCCCTCACGAATCTGTTCCAGAAGCCATTCTTCACTGCGAAGGATTTCTCCGGCAGCGCCAAGAGCCTGTACAAGACTCACATTCGCCTCCTGGATCAGATCTCCGATAAAGATATCTTCTGTGTTCATTTCTACCGCAAGCTGAGCTGCCCCACGCATATAGCAGGCCGCAAGGCTCTGTACAGCGTCTGCGCTTCCGCTTTTAAGTTCTTCAAAAAGCTGTGCGCTCTCCGGCAAATCCTCTTCTCCAGGAAGGCCTTCCAGATATTCTTTCAGATAAGCCTCCTCTTCCTGTGTCAGAGGAACCTGATGCACTTCCTCCTGAGCATCTGTTCCGTCAGTTTCTGTCTCAATCCCTTCTATCAGGATTCCCTGTCCGGTAAGATATTTAAGCACATTAACAAGCTGGCTGCTGTTCAGATCACTGTCCGAAAATTCTTCCCTGATCTGTTCAGCTCTGAGGCTTCCGCCCTGCTCTTTGCCCAGAGCCTGCATTTTTTTAAGTTTTTCCTGAAATTCACGAACATCCATTGCTGTTCTCCTCTTTTTACTTTAATCAATAAACTGATTGCGGGTTTCAATCATTTGCTGCTCCCATCCCGCAATCCGTGAACAATTACGATCATTTCTTATTATAACATCTTCCCGGACTGTTTTCACCAAAAAATTACTGTCTGAAACATTCACAAAAACAGGCTGGACAATTATCCAAGCTTATCCTCCAGAGCTTTGATTGATTCCATATTATATTTTTCATATTCATTAAAAATACCGTCTCCCATTGCATCAAACTCTGCCGGCGCATACCTGGGAGCATACCATGACCTGGAATCAAAATACTGCTGTATCTCCGGTGTGTCAAACATCCTGCCATGTCTGGCAAAAATTTCATTTCTCGCCAGTCCCAGCTGTTCTTTTGTAAGTCCCCTACTGATCAGTATCTCTTCTGTAAGATATTCGCTATTACTGTCAGGCAGTATATATTGTCCCGATACGGTAGTGTCTTCCGTAGACGGCTGTGTCTGTTCGCCTGCAGTTCCTCTGTTTTTCCGAAGAGACAGAGGCTTCCAGTCAGAGCTGCTTCCATCATGGTGTATATTCTGTGTATAGGTGTCTCCGGTAATATCCACCGTATAATACCCGCCTTTTCTGGAATTACAGATAAGCTTATTCCCGTAAAAATACCACGGACCTGATGACTCACTCAGATGCAGAGGCTCCCCGATCTGATGCATAGCTCCGCCGTCAGTTCCATAAATAACAATATCATATCCCAGCTCCGGTGTGTAAATATCCTCATTCCTTTCAGAAAAGCCGGTTGCCACAACTAATATAGATTCCTGATTTTCTCCGGCTTCCACGATAGCATAATAATCTCCCGCATGGTTTGTTTTTAAAAACTCCTCATAGCACCCGGAAACAGATACTATATCTGAATCAGTGGATTCCTCTTCTGCCTGTGCCTGATCCCCAATGTCCCGGATAGATGAAGTGTTATCCTCAATATCAATCCAGAAACCATCCAATCGTCCCTCTGCTCTTAACCTTTCATACACAGACTCACCATCCAGATTATCACCGCGAAGGAATCTTACAAGTGAATGGCAGTTTGGATCCTGGCTGACTGTTGAGTAGAAGTTTTCTCCATCTCCCCCTATCTGCTCCACCTGAAATCCTAATTCCTTATATCTTTTTATGATATTAGCAATACTCTGTCCATACGAGCTCTGTGAATCCGGATTCAAATGAAACAAAGCGTCTGCCTCCGGACCTGAACCTGCATATGCCATATTCAAGGTATTCTCTATCACTGAGAAATTGGATCCATCATATGTATATCCTTTAAGATACCACTCTGTGCCTGACGCCAGATATTTAGGCGAAGCATTATATTCATAAAAAAACTGATATTGTCCGTTTACCCTTCGCAAAAATAAATTTCCTTCATAAGCGGTCATATTAGAACCAGATATCGTTGCCAGGTCCTTAAACCTTCCTTCCCGATCATATTCTGTCAGCTCGAACATATCAGAAACCATCCAGGTATCCACATTTAATTCATACATGGCTACCCTGACACATTTATTTTCTGCCCCAAAGCTTTCACTTGGTCCATAAGTAACTGCCAGAATTTCATCACTGTTATCATTGTCAAAGTCCCACTTCAGACATCCAAGAATTCCCTGCTCGTCAACATTCTGAAGTTCCATCATTTCATCCTGCATGACTAACGGCGTATCAAAACGCTGCCCGCCAATATAGGGAAGTCCGGTCAGTTGGGATATGATACTTTGAGTTTCTTCTTCCTGAGTTATCTGAACCTCTGCCCGGTCTTCTGCTGCCCATAAAATTGTCCCGTTTCCCACTGCCAGAAAACAGGCTAAAAATACTGTTGCTACATTTTTCATTTTTTTCATACACATAGTCTCCTTCATTACACCGAAACTCCAACCCTTTACAAAAATTCTTCTTACATTCCCATATACCTTCTGCTGTATTTGACCCGTGCAGCATTTTAAGTGAAATATCATGCATAATCTGCATTGCAGTCCGGACGTTCCAAACTGATTTTTACTTTTTTATAGAGAAACACCCGGTAGGGGAGCTACCGGGTGTTTCGAGGGGAGTATAAATAATTAAATAAGGGGTTATGTAAAAAAAATTTTTGAAGGGTAAATTCTTTTTACAGATTAGATTATAATATAAACTGGAAAAAAAAGCAATATGATTTCATGAATATTATTACAACTTTTTGACATAATAGACAGTGTAATAAACAAGTTGACAAATACAGCCGGTTAGCTCCGGCAGTATTCAACACATTACACCAGGAGGAAATCAAAATGGCAAAAAATTATGAAACAGAAAACAAAAACATGAACAGCAACACAGAGAAAGCCTCTGAAAAGAGCGCACAGAACTGCGGAAAAGACAGCTCCAAAAACGCTTCCAAAAACAGCTCTAAAAATAAGACATCAAATGCTTATAACAAAGAGCAGAACTGCTTCTCCGACAGATACTAAAGCCAAAAATCAACAAAAAACAAGCGTTTCTCCCTTCTTATAAAATCGTACCGTCAGGGCGGATGCCGGCAGATGCCGCATCCGCCCTGACCTGTGTACTGATCTGTCTCTCCGTCCTTTTTTCTGCATATAATAAATAAAAAAGGAAAGCTCAAATGTTTCCCATTGAAACCATTTCAGCAAAAATGCTGGATTATTATGTAGACCGTTCCGACACTTTGATCATAGACGTCCGCGAAGCGACCCTTTATAAAAAAAGTCATATACGCGGCGCGGTAAACTGTCCTTACAGTCAGCTTGAACAGTACCGGGAGCTCCCCCGGGAAAAGCTTCTGATCTTTTATTGTCAGCGGGGAGGTTCAAGTATGGCCGCCGCAAGACTTTTTGTAAAAAAAGGGTACAAAACCCGGTCTGTAATCGGCGGTTTTGAAGCTTATCAAGGAAGAAATCTTGTAATTTCCGGATAACCGTGATAATGTAAAAGAGAAAGATCCTGTTATTGCAACAAAAGAACGGATTTTATACAAAACACCTATTATAAGGAGAATACCTGAATGAAATACTTATTTGCATCAGATATACATGGCTCCGCCTATTATTGCCGGAAGCTTTTGGATGCCTTCCGTGATGAGCAGGCTGAACGTCTGGTTCTTCTGGGCGATCTGCTCTATCACGGACCCAGAAATGATCTTCCCAGAGAATATGCTCCCAAAGAAGTCATTAGCCTTCTCAACGAACATAAAAACAAAATCTATGCAGTCCGCGGAAACTGCGAGGCCGAGGTCGATCAGATGGTTCTGGAATTTCCGGTAATGGCAGACTACTGTATTCTTTCTGTAGACGGAAAAACCTTATATGCCACTCACGGACACATTTATAATCAGGACAATCTTCCTCCGCTTCAGGAAGGCGACATTCTGATCCACGGGCATACTCATGTTTTAAAGGCTCAGCAGATGGAGGGCTATATCCTTCTGAATCCGGGTTCTGTTTCTATCCCCAAAGAAGGAAATCCTCCAACCTATGCAGTTCTGGAAAACAACCTGTTTACTATTAAAGATTTTGACGGAAACATTGTCAGAGAAATGAGGCTGCCATGAAATATATGGAACTGATCGCTCCCTGTCATTTTGGAATGGAAGCTGTCCTGAAAAGAGAAATTCTTGATCTTGGCTACGAAATCAGTAAAGTTGAGGACGGAAAGGTAACTTTTCTGGCTGACGCTGCTGGAATTGCACAGGCAAATGTGTTTCTCCGAACCACAGAACGTATTCTTCTGAAAGCAGGAGAATTTAAGGCAGTGACCTTTGACGAACTTTTTGAAAAAACAAAGGCTATTCCCTGGGAAAATTATATTCCTCAGGACGGAAAATTCTGGGTTGCCAAAGCCAACTCTGTAAAAAGCGCACTTTTCAGTCCTTCCGATATCCAGTCCATTATGAAAAAAGCAATCGTAGAGCGTCTGAAAGGCGTTTACGGTATTTCCTGGTTTCCGGAAGACGGCGCAAGCTTTCCCATCCGTGTATCTTTTATGAAAGATGTGGCAACTGTGGGGATTGACACCTCAGGTGTATCTCTTCATAAACGCGGCTACCGTCAGATGACTGTAAAGGCGCCTATCACAGAAACTCTGGCATCTGCCCTTATTATGCTCACACCATGGAATAAAGACCGGATTCTTGTAGATCCTTTCTGCGGCAGCGGAACCTTTCCTATTGAAGCGGCCATGATCGCCGCTGATATGGCTCCGGGCATGAACCGCTCCTTCCTTTCTGAGGACTGGAAGCATATTGTTCCTCGAAAATGCTGGTATGACGCCATAGAAGAAGCAAACGACCGGGTCAACCTTCATATTGAAACGGATATCCAGGGCTATGATATTGATGCAGAGGCATTAAAAGCAGCCCGTTCCAATGCCAAAATGGCAGGTGTGGACAAACTGATCCATTTTCAGCAGAGAGCAGTCAAAGATCTCAGCCATCCAAAGCCATACGGCTTCCTGATCACAAACCCGCCATACGGAGAGCGTCTGGAGGAAAAATCAGCGCTTCCGCAGCTTTACCGGGAAATCGGCGAAAGTTTCAATCGTCTGGATAAATGGTCCATGTACCTGATCACATCCTATGACAAAACTGAAAACGATATCGGAAGAAAAGCAGACAAAAACCGTAAAATATATAACGGAATGTTAAAAACCTACTATTATCAGTTTCTGGGGCCAAAGCCGCCAAGGAGGAATGGAAACAAATGAAAAAAGTGATTTTTGCCACTGGCAATGAGGGAAAAATGAAAGAAATCCGCGAAATTCTCGGTGATCTGGATATCCAGCTTCTTTCCCTGAAAGATGCCGGCATCCAGGCCGACATTGAAGAAAACGGAAATTCTTTTGAAGAAAACGCAGAAATCAAAGCAAAAGCTATCCGCGACCTTACCGGAGAAATCGTTCTTGCTGATGACTCCGGACTGGAAATTGATTATCTGAATAAAGAGCCGGGTATCTACTCTGCACGCTACATGGGCGAAGATACTTCCTACCATATAAAAAACGCAAATCTTATTGAGCGGCTGAACGGTGTCCCGGACGAAAAGAGAACTGCCCGTTTCGTATGCGCTATTGCAGCCGCTTTTCCGGACGGAACTGTTCGGACAGTCAGAGCTGCCATGGAAGGCAGAATCGGCTATGAAGAAAAAGGGGAAAACGGATTCGGATATGACCCCATTTTTTATCTTCCGGAATACGGATGCTCTTCTGCTGAACTTTCCATGGAAGAAAAAAATAAGATCAGCCACAGAGGGAAGGCTCTGAGGGCGATCAGGGATGAACTTCAATGAAACTCCTTATTGTCAGCGACACTCATGGAAGAGATGACAATCTGGAAACCGCAGTTCTGAGAGAACAGCCTTTTGATATGCTGATCCACTGCGGAGACGTGGAAGGGCGCGAATTCTATATAGAAGCTCTCGCAGAATGCCCCTGCACGATCATTGCCGGAAACAATGATTTCTTCTCCGACCTTCCAAAAGAAGATGAAGTCACTGTATTCAGGCATCGTATCCTTGTAACTCACGGACATTTTTACGGCGTTTCTCTGGATCTTTCCCGTCTGATCGATGAGGCAAAATCCAGAAACTGCGACTGTGTATTTTTTGGTCATACACATAAGCCGGTTATTGATGAAGAAGACGGCATTATGGTATTAAATCCGGGAAGTCTTACTTTTCCAAGACAAAATGGACATAAACCAAGCTATGCTGTTATAGAAGCAGACGAGGACGGCGGACTCTCTGCTGAAATCCGCTACCTCTGATACTGTAACGGGGACAAAAGTCAGATATCTGCACTTTTGTCCCCATTCTTTTATTATAATATTCGTTGCCTGTCAATATTCCTGAGCAGCAAGAGATTCTTTGATCTCCGGAATGGATTTTCCACTTTTTCTCTGTTCCCGTATCCATTCCACCAACTGTACGCTCTGTTCTCTCCGGTACCTTCTTGTCAGATTTTCTTCTTCCTGCTCAAAAGGCAGCATGCCCTCTTCCGTATAATGCTTCAGGGTGCTGTAGCGACACCCGGTCAGACGTGCCAGCTCCCCTATGGAAACATATTCCGAAGCAAGAATCGCTTCCATTGTTCTCCGTCTTGACATGCCCCATATTCCCCCTTAACGATATACAGGAGAAAGCAAAGCGCCTTGGATCGGAATTCCCCGGCAGGAAACCGTTTTTGGAACAATACGGTAAAACATATTATCTATTTTCAGAATAGTTTCTGTTCCATTCTTTACTTCCTCCACAAAATGTCCATGTTCACATAAAAAGCTCATCATTGCTGTTCTCCGGTCACTGACCGTAGTTCCGAAAATAACAAAATCAACAAACACAGCCTGACGTCTTTCCAAAAACGGAAACGCAAGATTTACCCCCTGCATATAGGGATTCTGAAAAAATTCTTTCTTTTTCCGCAAAAAAGCTGTCCCAAAGCTTTCAAAGGCTTTATGAAACTCCTTGCTCCACAGCACTCCTGTCCACTGACCGGATGTAGCCATATGCACCATTCTCTGCGAAATTTCTTCCTGTTCTTTCGCTGAAAATACTTCATGGATAAATCCACTTTCACGGATCATCCACAGAAGCAGAATCCCCTCTTCCGTCAGCTCTCCCTCTTCCAGAACTTCAGCTCGGAGAGCCTCTGTTATCTTCTGGTAGATATCCTGATCACTTCTGTACACCCTCATATCCACACCGGCTGTATAGTAATACATATCGCAGCCCAGAAGATCCGGAACTTCATCCAGTACGCCTTCTGATATCAGAAACTCAATATCTTCTCTGGCCTCTTCATTCATAGCTGCCGGTTTCAGGGATTTTACACCTTTCAGTTCCCTTTCCAGTTTATCAGCAAAATCCGGACTTTGACAGTCACCGGAGAAAAGAAGTTTCTCAGCCCTTTTTCCTGCGGCAGCTGCACGAAGAACTGCACTTTTGGCAACTGATTTATGTATGCTGTCCGTCCCATCCAGACCTATAACCAGAAACTGCTGTACAAGTGTGTAATCTTCCATATCGTTATTTCTCCTTTAATTTGATTCCGTAGTTACCCCGGCTTCCATTTTCGTATCCCCGGTAGATTTCATAAACCTTTCCATTGATCTCCACCTCATCATCACCGGTAAAAATACAGGAATCTCCATTCTTTTCACAATACTCAGATATTGTCTGCATGGCTTTTACCATAGTCGGATATTCTGTACTTTCTTTATAAGGAACCCAAAACGCTTTTTTAAACATACCCTTCACCTTTCTTACGTCATATTCCTTATTACTTACTACTTATAATTTATTATATACTCTTTTTTCTCAAAAAAGTCAATAGTCAATATGTAATTATTTTTCTGGAAACAATTACAGGGCAGTATTCGCATGAATACCACCCTGAGCGCTGACACAAAAAATAAATTTTATAGTTTTTAATAATCCTGATCCTGTTACTATGAAATATGAATATCCACAATTTCATTACTTGTCCCGATCCTCACCGGAAGCTGAAAAAAGCCTGCGCCTGATGAAATAATGGCATGCATTTTTCCAAATTGCTCATGACCATAAAAATAATGTTTCCCATTTGCCAGTTTTGTAAAGTATGTGACTGGAATAAACTGTCCCTTATGGGTATGACCGCTGAGAACCAGATCTGCCCCAAATTCGCCCGCTTCCGGAATGCCACTGGGATTATGGTCCAAAACTATCGTTGGTAAACCCGGTTTTATCTCTTTTGACAAGCTTTCCATTGAACTTCGGAAATTATTGCTTGCATCACTTCTTCCTGACAGGTTAAAGCCTTCCAGTTGAACCACCTGATTATGCAGAAGCTGAATGTTGGAATTCCGTAAAAAATCAGCAAATTTTTTATTTTCAGCCTTTGGATCATGATTCCCCAGTACGGCAAACACACCTTTTGGGGCATTTATTTTACGAAACAGAGAGCTGCCCCTGTTAAGAGCCTTATCATCATCAAGAATATGATTATTTACATCAATAATGTCCCCGCATATAACAACCAGATCAGGTTCCAGCCGATTTACCTTATCCACAATATGCTGAATATGCTTTTCCCCTACAAAAACACCCAGATGAATGTCGCTCATCATGGCAATCCGGCAGGTATTTCCCCCAAGCCCCAGAGGAATAGAGTAAGAAGTATATTTTATCTGCTTTGCATGAAGATATCCCAGCGCCACAATTCCAACAGCCAGAATATCCATAATAAATACACCAGTCGCCTGCACTTTTCCTGTAACCATAAACAAGGAGGAAAAAATCCACCATAAAAGCAGAAGCATAAAATCATATATAAAAAAGCAGCTATATATGCCCATGATTATTTCAAGCTTCTTATTTCTCCATTTTTCCATTATTTGCTTCTGCATTAAAGCTGAAGTTCCCATCACAATATAAAGGATACCGATCATACAGGAAAACCCGGGGCTGACTCCCAATATCCATGCTGCGCAGCTGTTCATAACCCCGCCGGCAACTGAACTTAATAAGATAACGACAGAAAAAACTTTTTTAAAAATATTCTTCTCAAGAATTTTGCCAAATGGTGTGTTCATCACCAGTCATCTCCTTTTTCCGGGCTCTGTACAGAGCATACCCTGTGATCCACTTTTTCATTATTGCCAAAAATAATTAACAAAAAACGCCTGATCCCAGGCGCTTTTAGGCTGCGGGCAACAGGACTTGAACCAGTTTTTAGTTTCTTCCTATTATAATAC